>ERZ779877.195-NODE-195-length-70986-cov-7.049795_pt1 | contig 70986 bp, 63 predicted proteins | sample MGYA00511556_ERZ779877 | MGnify/ENA primary metagenome ERZ779877 (study PRJEB29588, sample SAMEA2159338) | human gut metagenome | biome: human gut; feature: human-associated habitat; material: faeces | place: Denmark | collected 2008/2010 ... | reverse complement strand
CTAACAGTACAAACTCCGTCTTTCAACTAAATTGCGGAAGAACCACTTTTTTCAGTTCAAGACATTGACGGACTTGACTCCAATTGCCATTATCTGTGCAACAGTTCGGTGGAGATAGACGGCGTGACATTCTATGAGACCTCTATGCTCGGGACGGAAGCATCCATTACGGCTCCAATGAAATGCTCTCGCGTGTGACGGCAGTCCGTCCCCGGATACATCTTTTCGGCCATATCCATAAGGCCAATGGTCTGGAGGAAAGAGGCGGAACCGTCTTTTCCAATGCTGCCATGATGGATGAACATTACGGCATGTTGCTTGAACCGCATTTGACAAATATTTAGGTACGTTGGGAGCTGTGGAGAGGTAGGGTGTCGAGATATTTCGTCTGGTCGTTTACGATGCGTATATCCTCAGTCCGAGCTCCGATTTTCCCAGAACGTACCATCTTTGCTTGAAGAGTTTTACACAATACGGCTCGATGGAAAAGAAAGTGGCATCTTCTGGCAACAAGTTATTTTACTACACTTGGCCATCCGAGAACAAGGACGGAGAGACAACAATGCTACCTATCTATATGGCAGGATTGCTATAAACCCCATCGGACCAGTCAAAAGCCATAAAGAAACGGGCAAATTGGATAGTAATTGGAACGTGAGGATATTCCAGCTAAAACAATTCCGTCATTGATAAGCTCGCGCTGACCGAACATACTCCGGAATATGTATCTGACACGCTGAAACCAGCCGGTTATCTTCGTCCGATTTTGTCCCACAGTTGTGAATTGCTTTCAAATTCTTTATCTTTGACACGCTGAAACCAGCTGGAAGACGATAAGAGCCCCCCCCATGAGAGGGGCGTAAAAACCCCGACCGGGCTCCCGTTCACGGATGTTCGGGCGAGGGCATTGTATGACCGAATAACAAAGGAAATTGTGGCATGACTGGTATTTTCTGTCTGATTGTATTCATCGGGGGATGGTTGATCTTCTGGGCTGCGACAGTGTGGGTTGGAGGCAAGGGCTTCATAAGGTTCGCCAGAACATTCAAGAGCGACCTTCGCAACGCAAAGGAGAGTGGGGACCGGCTCGCCGCAGCCACGCTCATATCGAGGATGGTAATGTCAGTGTCGCTCATCGTCTTCATTACGAGCGCGGTCGCGCTGCTGACCGGCTTCGCCATATGCGGTGAACAAATCATCTTCCCGTGGATACTAATGAACGACTTTTCGGAGGACGTGCTCTTCGGGAAGCATCTTGAGGGGCTGTGGCTTCCGTTCGTGACGGCCGGGCCCATTATTACCATAGAGGTCATCATTTTAGATTCAAAGGAGGGAAAATAATATGATATTGGGAATATTCCTGCTCGCGCTGTGGATAGCGGCGCTCTCCGCTGTAATATATCTGGGATGCAGGATAGCAAAAGCAAAGCGAAATGAGAAGGAGAATCAGTTGTGAATTGCTTTCAAATTCTTTATCTTTGACACGCTGAAACCAGCTTTTCATCCGAATTAAAGGTTTATTATTATGATAAAACGTATTGGAAACATGATTATCAGCGAGTCAACAAGCCCTGATAAGAATTATGCAAAAGTTGAAAACGGTGAAGTTGTCGTTGTTTTAAATGAATATACCAGGCAACATGGGTACATGCCTTTTAGTGAGGCAAAAGATTTCGCCGCTTCCTTAATTATGGCTAAATATAAGAAAAGGCAAATGATTTTAGAAAATGGTAACAATCACAACTAATGCACTTGATGACATAACAGAATATTATGATAATGTTGCAGTAAAATATCCGAATACATGGTCCATTGAAGATATAAAAGAAATGTCTTATAAGACCATTGTTGTGAATTGCTTTCAAATTCTTTATCTTTGACACGCTGAAACCAGCTTACCTGACGATAAGCTTTTGATTGGAATGGGTTCACTCTATGGCGGTTATCGTACTGATTTGGCTTTAAGTATATTTTCTGAATTTGAAAATGCACTTGTGAGTCGAGGTTATACTGTGTCCAAGGATGAACACGTTGCTGGACGTACACCTGATTATGTAACTGGAATGCTGGACACTTATGACTGGGAACATGTTCCAAACAGTAGTATTAACATTTATGATGCTGAACGTGTTCAAAGGGATAGGGAGCGCTATAAGGATACAATAATAGCACAACGCCCATATGATGACCATGTACGTTTTATATATAAGCCTGAAAATAATTAAAGTGTTATGGATATTCAAGAGATAAATAAAGCCATTCAAAGGTTTGTGCTTGAACATGGTGAACGCAGTTTGGGTAAAATAGATATATTGGGTCGTAGTAGTACAGGAGGGGTATATGTTGAATATGTTCCTACATCTCTACTTGACTCCGAAAATGAAGGTCTTGCAATAGGTGCTCCGTGGGCACTTGCCGTTGACAAGAATTTAATTTGTCGGTGGGTTCAGAAGGAGGAAATTCTTGAATATGATAAAATTTTAGCGAAATTCCGAAGAAATTCTTTGGATTCTGAAGAATAATTATGATACTTGCCTTGTAAAATTATTGAGTTCTGAATTTAAGTGAATTATTTTTATTGAAATCTAAATCAGGGGTATATAAAGATAATTCTGAAAATAGGCGGCTGCATCGTGTGGGGCAACGTTATGGCGGTAAAAAAGCCGAAAGTAATGATAAGGCTAATTTACCATCAGAAGAAACCTTGAAACAATGGGGCATGCGTAAGAAGTCTTTGGGTACTACTTATAAAACTATTTCTTCTATCAAAGAATATCAGGGAAGTACGACAAGAAGTGCTTTAAGAGAAAATTTGATTCAGAATGTTGTTAAAAAGGCGGTTCGTCATTTTGATAAACCAAAGGCAGTGTTTTGTTTGGGTGGGGCTGCATCTGGCAAGTCTTCTTCTTTAAAAGCTTTAAATTTTGATGAAAGAGTGATTCCGTGTCAGCTTAATCCTGATAATTTTCAGGAAGGGGTATTTCAGAAGGATAATATGTTTTATAACTGGACAAAACGGGGTTCCGGCTCAAATAGATTACATCAGGAAACAAGCCTAATGACAAAAGAAGCCTATAAACGAGTTCTTGCAACAGGTGGAGACTTTGTTAAGGACGGTGTTATGGGTGACTATGATAAAGCCTTAAAGGATATTCAAGCAGCAATTGATGCAGGGTATGAACCTGAAATTGTTGGCGTTTCTTTAAGTACCAAAGAAGCTTTAAAACGCAATAAGGCTCGATATTTAAGGGCAGAAGAAAAAGAAAAATATTCGGGGCGCTTGGTTCCAAAAGAATTTGGCAACGTTTAAAACAGTTAAAAATTATATAGAAATGAAAAAAGATTTTGCAAAGTCCATTCTTGACAACCCCTATAACAGGGTTGCGGGTGGTGAAGAAATTGACCTCTCTGATGTTTTATTGAAGTACTGCTACCAACATCAACATGAGCAGATGGCAAACTATGATGCTTGGGCAGAAGATATTGGTATAACAGAAGAAGAAGCTTTAAAATATCAAGCCTGGATAAATGATGGTAATCCAACTGGAATTGAATCTGACAAGCAGTTCTATGACCTCCAGAAACGTGCGTATGGTGAAGTGACTATGGAACTGGACGACGTGCTTGGTCTGTAAAAATTTTCTGGAAAAGTCTTGGGTTTCTCAGGAATTACTCCAATTTTACAGCGTTGAAATTAAAAATGATTTGGTTATGATTACTTCCTTCACTTCGTCAAACCCAGCAGCTGATGTTGAATCACGTTCTAATTCACAGGTTGACATCGCTGCCAAGAAAGCCACAGATGTTAGGGAATTACGAGAACGGCTTGCTTATTTAAATGAGTTCTATAGGCAGGGCAATCCAGAAGTGTCTTACGTTGAATATGATGCCCTTGTGGAAGTTGTGAATTGCTTTCAGATTCTTTATCTTTGACACGCTAAAACCATCCGTTGTGAAAACATTTATGGAGGCCCGAAAAGGTCGCCATCATCATTGATAACATCAGTTTCTTTTGCATAGAGTTTTATTTGCAAAACAAATCCAGTTCACCAATAATGGATAAAATCGATGAAAAATAATATTATGAAAAAAGTTATAACATCTATGCTTCTCAGCCTTTGTCTTGGCTGGGGTCTGAGCGCTCAACCTGGGGTTTTTGCTGTGAGGGAGGCACAAACGGGACGAGACCTTACTATGGAGGAGGCCGTGTCGGGGAAAGGTTTGCGGACCCGGTTTCCGCGATTTGAATGGAGGGCAGGCGGGAATAAGACGAAACGCGCTGTCAGTGAGCGGATTGATGGGATTTCACAGATTCGTTTGGATGGGAAGGTGATTGTTCGGGCAGAGAATCCGGGGATTGTCTATGGAGAGACTGTCAGCCGCAACGAATTCGGAATCGACGGCGGTCTTTTCTGGTCACCGGACAGTCTGAAACTCGCTTTTTACCGCAAGGACGAAACTGCGGTCACCGACTTCCCTCTTCTGGACATCACCACCCGGACAGGAACGCTCACGAGCATAAAATATCCTATGGCGGGAATGAGCTCGGAAAAGATAAGTCTCGGAGTATATGACCTTTGCAGCGAAAAGACAGTCTATATGGATGTCACGGATTTCACGGAGGAACGCTATCTCAGCAACATCAGCTGGACTCCGGATTCCGGGAGCATATTGATTCAAGTGCTCTCCAGAAGCCAGAAAGAGATGCACTTCAACCGCTACGACGCTTCAAGCGGAGAATTTCTCGGGACAATTTTCAGCGAAACAGACGAAAAATATGTTGAGCCTTCAGACCCGGTCTTTTTCATAAAGGACAGCAAGGCTCCCCTGGGACACTCTTCCACACAATTTATCTACCGCACAAACAACCGCGACGGATTCCGCAATCTCTACCTCTGCGACCTCGGGGGCAAAGTGGAGCGTCTGACAAAAGTTGATGCAGACGTCGAGTATATCGCCAACGACGGGAAATGGGTTTACTACTATTCCTACGAGGTCAGTCCGATCGAAAGACATGTCTTCAGAACACCGCTTCGCAGGGACAGAAAGGGCAGGTTCAGCTTACCGGCAGGATTCAGCTCCCAGAGGCTCACGTCGGAGCCGGGTTGGCACAAGATTTTGAAGATGGAGCAGGATTGCAGCGCATTTTACGAAATGTACAGCAGTCTTGATGTTCCTCCGACAGTGCAGAAATGCAGTACGACGGGCAAAATCGGGAAAGACGGCAGGTTCAACGGGGCGAAGGAAGTGCTTTTCCGCGCCGAAGACAGCACCCGGCCATTCGGATTCTGTGAAATAGACCTCGGCACAGTAAAAAGCGCGGACGGACAGTTCGACAACTACTACAGGCTTCTGAAACCCAAAGACTTCGACCCAGGGAAAAAATATCCTGTCATAGTCTATGTCTATGGCGGCCCTCACTCCCAGATGGTCAACAACTTTTGGCTCGGGGGGCTGCGCTACTGGGAAATGCTGATGGCTCAGAAAGGCTATCTTGTTTACGTTCAAGACAATCGCGGCACGTCCTACCGGGGAGCGGAGTTTGAAAAAGCAATCTGGAGAAACTGCGGAAAAGCGGAGATGGCAGACCAGATGGAAGGAATCAATATGCTGAAAAGCCTCCCCTATGTCGACGGCGAGCGAATCGGCGTGCACGGCTGGAGTTACGGCGGATTTATGACCATATCGCTGATGACGACATATCCCGAAGTATTTAAAGTCGGTGTCGCAGGAGGACCTGTGATTGACTGGAAATGGTATGAGGTGATGTATGGTGAAAGATATATGGACAATCCTGCCGACAATCCGGAAGGTTACGAAAGCACAAGTCTGATTACAAAAGCGGCTAATCTCAAGGGCAAACTGCTAATCTGTCAGGGGGCAATCGACGACACAGTGGTCTGGGAACACAGCCTCAGCTTCATCCAACGCTGCATCGACCTTGAAATCCCCGTTGATTACTTCCCCTACCCTACGGCCAAACACAATGTATTCGGACGCAACCGCATCCACCTGATGGACAAAGTGACGACATACTTCGACGACTATCTGTAGTCATTACAAGAGGACATAATAAGGGCTGGCAAAGAAATCCTTTACCAGCCCATTGCTCTATCAGCTGAGAAAGGAGGAACGACTACATCCTCTCCGGAAGTTTGATGCCCAGAATATCCATGGCCTTTGTGAGGACACGCGCAATCAGTTCGATAAGCTGGAGGCGGAAGGCAAGGACAGCCTTGTTTTCCTCACGCAAAATCGGAGTGTCGTGGTAGTACTGGTTGAACTCCTTGGCAAGCTCGTAAGCGTAGTTCGCCACAATTGCAGGAGAGTGAGCCTCGCCGGCTTCCGCGATCTTGTTCGGGAAGTTGTTGAGAATCTTGATGATCCTGACTTCCTTCGGAGAAAGTTCTACCGCGTCACGAGATATTATTTCCAAGTCGATGTTCCAATCAATGCCTTGAGCCTTGGCCTTGCGGAGAATGGACTTGATCCTCGCGTGGGTATATTGAATGAACGGACCAGTGTTGCCGTTGAAGTCGATGCTCTCCTTAGGGTCGAAAAGCATTGTCTTGCGAGGGTCAACCTTGATTATGAAGTACTTGAGTGCTCCGAGAGAAAGCATTCTGAAAAGTTCGTCCTGCTCCGTCTCTGACATATCGTCAAGTTTTCCAAGTTCGAGGGAAGTCTCCTTCGCGGTGTTGTACATCTTCTCGAGAAGGTCGTCCGCATCCACAACAGTTCCCTCGCGGGATTTCATTTTTCCTTCCGGAAGTTCCACCATACCATAGGAAAGGTGGTAGATGTTGTCGGACCAGTCGAAACCGAGTTTCTTGAGTATGAGTTTGAGCACCTGGAAATGATAGTTCTGCTCGTTGCCGACCACATAGATGAGTTCGTCAAGACTATACTCCTCGAAACGGCGCTCTGCCGTGCCGAGGTCCTGAGTCATATAAACCGAAGTGCCGTCGCTACGCAAAAGAAGTTTCTGGTCGAGTCCGTCGGCAGTGAGGTCACACCAGACTGAGCCGTCTTCGTGTCTTTCGAAAACGCCCATCTCCAGTCCCTTCTGCACCAGGGCCTTGCCGAGCAGATAGGTCTGAGACTCGTAATATATTCTGTCAAAAGAGATTCCAAGGTCGGCATAAGTCTTGTTGAAGCCGTCATACACCCAAGAATTCATCTTCTCCCAAAGAGCGCGGACTTCCGGGTCTCCCTGCTCCCATTTGAGCAGCATTTCTTGAGCCTCCTTCAAACTCGGAGCATTCTTTTCGGCCTCCTCCTTCGACATTCCGCCGGCGACAAGTTCTTCCACCTCTTTCTTGTAGATGTCGTTGAAAGCCACATAGCAGTCACCCACGAGGTGGTCTCCCTTCTTGCCGGAGGTCTCTGGAGTCTCGCCGTTTGCGGTCTTTAGCCATGCAAGCATTGACTTGCAGATGTGTATTCCTCTATCGTTCACAAGATTGACCTTCAGGACCTTATGACCGTTCGCCTCAAGAAGGCGGGAAACGGACCATCCGAGAAGATTGTTGCGCACATGACCGAGGTGAAGAGGCTTGTTGGTGTTCGGTGACGAGAATTCGACCATAATGGTCTTTCCGGTTGCCGGAAGCTGGCCAAAATCCTCATTCCTAAACGCCTCGGCAAACACCTCGTTCCAATAAACGTTTGAAAGCGAAATATTCAGAAACCCCTTCACGGTGTTGTATCCACCGACTTCGGGAACATTCTCGAGCATCCACTGCCCAATTGCATTGCCGGTAGCCTCCGGCGCAAGGTGCGACATTTTCAAAAGCGGAAACACAACAAGAGTGTAGTCTCCGTCAAACTCCTTTCTCGTAATCTGCACCTGCAGGAGCGATGCATCAACCTCAGCGCCCCACAACTGCCTGACCGCCTCAGCCGCGCTGCCGGCGATAAGTTTTTCCGGTGTCAAAATCATTATATAAGTATATTATTTACAAAACAAACTCACCCCATCCATAAAGCCGATATGCAGTCCGCCCGTTGAACGAAGTGAGAAACATTCAAAATTATCCGAGATAGCCTTTCAGAAGCTTGCTGCGGGAATTGTTCTTGAGCTTGCGGATGGCCTTTTCCTTAATCTGGCGCACACGCTCGCGTGTGAGGCCGAAGCGCTCGCCGATTTCCTCAAGGGTCATCTCCTGGCATCCTATGCCGAAGAATGACTTGATGATTTCACGCTCACGCGGTGCAAGAGTAGAAAGCGCACGCTCGATTTCCTTGTTGAGCGACTCGTTCACAAGTCCACGGTCGGCATTCGGGGAATCCGGGTTAATAAGCACGTCAAGCAGGCTATTGTCCTCGCCCTCGACGAACGGAGCGTCAACGGAGACATGACGACCGGACACGCGCATCGTATCGGCAATCTTGTCTTTCGGAACGTCAATCATCTCCGCAAGTTCCTCGTTGGACGGCTGGCGCTCGTTCTCCTGCTCGAACTTCTGGAGAGCCTTGTTGATTTTGTTCAGAGAGCCCACCTGGTTAAGAGGAAGGCGCACGATTCTCGACTGCTCGGCAAGAGCCTGGAGAATTGACTGACGAATCCACCATACGGCGTACGAAATGAACTTAAAGCCTCTTGTCTCATCGAATTTCTCTGCCGCCTTGATAAGCCCGAGGTTACCCTCGTTAATAAGGTCCGGGAGACTGAGACCCTGGTTCTGGTATTGTTTTGCCACAGAAACGACAAACCTAAGGTTCGCTCTGGTAAGTTTTTCAAGGGCAGCCTGGTCGCCTTTCCTGATTCGCTGCGCAAGTTCAACCTCCTCCTCTACTGTAATCAAATCTTCCTTACCGATCTCCTGGAGGTACTTGTCGAGCGAGGCCGACTCTCGGTTAGTAATTGATTTTGTAATCTTTAGCTGTCTCATCTGTTACGATTATTTAAACACCACATCGAAAGACAGTTCTGAGCCGTCACGGATAACCTTGACGGCAGTCTTCTCGCCCGGATGGAAACTATTCACAGCTTCCTGAACCGAAGCGGAGCCCGTAATCTTCACATTGCCGATTTCAACGAGAACGTCGCCCACCTTCAGGCCGGCATTCTCCGCAGCACTGCCTTTCACCACATCTGCTATATATACGCCGTTTACTGACGAAAGTTTCAAATTCCTTGCAATTTCCTCATCCACCGGGGCCATTGAAATGCCGAGCATGGCGCGGTGAACCGTTCCGTAGTCCATAAGGTCGTCTGTGATACGCTTGACGATGTTGGAAGGAACTGCGAAAGAATAACCCGCGTATGATCCTGTCTGTGAAATGATTGCCGTATTCACGCCCACAAGCTGTCCTTCCTTGTTCACGAGTGCGCCGCCACTATTTCCGGGATTCACCGCAGCATCTGTCTGGATGAATGATTCAATCTTAAACTCGCCGGAATAGTTAGGCATCGTGCGTCCCTTGGCGCTGACAATTCCGGCCGTGATGGTCGAACGGAGGTCATACGGACTGCCTATCGCAATCACCCACTCGCCGAGACGGAGCTTGTCCGAATCCGCAAGAGGGATGACAGGAAGCCCGTGCTCTTCAATCTTGATGAGGGCGACATCCGTGGCCGGGTCGGTGCCGATGAGTTTCGCAGGATAGGTGTGATTGTCGTTCAGCGTGACCTCAATCGACTTGGCGCCGGCAATCACATGGTTGTTCGTCACGATGTAGCCGTCCTCGCGGATGATGACTCCGGAGCCGCTGCCCTGAACCTCACGGGAATGAGGGATGCCCTCATAGCCGAAGAAGAAGCGGAAGAGTGGACCGGCGTTGCTCACGACCTGCTGAGTGGCTGTAACCCTGACATAGACCACGGCATCGACGCAGGTTTCTGCCGCGAATGTAAAGTCCGGCCAATTATCGTTCGAGAGATCCACAGTCCTGAACTTGACATCAGACTCGGCTACAGTCGCCTGCCGGGCCGGTTCCTCTGAATTTCCACTGCACTTTACGACGATAAAGGCCGCCACAGCCCCACACAGGGCAGAAATAATGGCATATAATATTCCTTTTTTCATATTGTTATATTTTATATTTTCGTACATCAGGGCACAACGGAGTCTTGCACCGTATCGCCTGCATATCGTCGCATACTACAATAATCGTACAAAGTGAAGTTCCTTTTGGCCATTTTCTTTCATTTTGTCAGTCAAAATGGATTTTTCTGAAGTTTTTTGGCTATATTTGTCAGTTATATGTGCCTTGCACGTTCCACACCGATTGACATCGTGACAGCACATGGACATAAATACGACAAACAAATTTTTAACGACATGGATTTCATCATATCAAGTTCTGACCTGCAGAAGGCGGTCATGGCCGTTTCAAAGGCAATTCCAACGAAATCGGCTCTCCCAATTCTCGAGGACTTCCTCTTCGAACTCGACTCCAAAGTCCTGCGGATTACGGCCTCCGACTCCGAACTCACTCTGAGAACGGAAGTTGAACCGGAAGGTATCACCGAGACAGGACGGATGACAGTGCCGGCAAAACACCTTATGGACTTGCTCAAGGAACTTCCGGATCAGCCTCTGACAATCAAGACCGTAGGAGACAGCGCATTCGAGTGCAGTTGGGCAAGCGGTGCATCTACTCTCCCCTACAGACCGGCCGATGACTACCCTCAGATTACAGGCACGGACGAGACGGCTGTAAAGCTGACATTTCCGGCACAGTCGCTCGTGGAAGGCATCACAAGCACAATCTACGCCACGGCCGATGATGAAATCCGTCCCGCGATGAACGGCATATTCTTCGACATCGACACCGCATCCACAACACTTGTGGCATCAGACGCGCACAAGCTCATCTGCTACACGGCAAAGGATGTCAAGGCATCGGAGAAGGCCTCGTTCATCCTCCACAAAAAACCTGCGTCCATCCTCAAGACCATTATCGGGAAGGACGTAGACGAGGTTGAAATCTCTTTTGACGCGAAGAATGCCGAATTCAAGTTCGGACAGACCATAGTCATCTGCCGTCTGATTGTCGGGAAATATCCGAAATACCGCGAAGTCATCCCGCAGAACAACTCAAACGTGCTCAAGATTGACAGAGTGCAATTCCTCAACACCATCAGGCGTGTGTCCGTCTGCGCTAACAGGGCGTCCAACCACGTGAAGTTCGACCTCTCGGAGGGAGCCATAGAGGTTTCGGCCCAGGATCTCGGATTCTCGATTGCAGCCCACGAGAAGATTGCCTGCGACTACGAGGGCGCACCTCTCACCATCGGGTTCAAGTCTCCGTTCTTGATTGAGATCCTCTCTAACTTCAGCTGTGGCGAACTTGAGATGAGATTCTTGGATGATAAGCGGGCTGCGCTTATTCAGCCTGGGGAGAATGAGCCTGAGCGCGAAAAGCTTTGCGGCATCATTATGCCCATAATGATATCGTAATTCCATAAAACGGCCATCTGCTTCGTTGGACTTCGATAATTTAAATCCTCACAACCATTAGGTTGCTCCGGTTTAAATTTCTCGTCCGCCTTGCATCTGACCATTTTATACAATTACGCTGGTCTATGCTTTAAAGAGGTTTTTGCGGCGTTGGACTTCGATAATTTTTGATAAATGAAACTTAATTTGGAGAAACCGGTCGTTTTCTTTGACATTGAGAGCACCGGATTGAATATACCGACGGACTCGATCATCGAGCTCTGCTTCGTAAAGGTCTTTCCCGACGGAGAAAGGCGTGTAAAGACATGGCGGGTCTGCCCGTGGGACTATGTAGACAACTGCCAGAGGCCGATTGACCCGAGCGCGATGGCCGTGCATGGAATCACAAATGAGGAACTCAAGGACGAGCCGAAGTTCTGGGAAATTGTCGACGAGGTAGTAGAGTGGCTGAAAGACTCCGAGCTCGGCGGCTACAACTCGCAGAAGTTTGACCTCCCTATGCTTGCGGAGGAAATCGAAAGGACACGCTGCTATAGGCACAAGTCCTTCGACCTCGACCTGCATTCGAAGAAAATGATTGACGCCCAGCTGATTTATTTCGCCTATGAGCCGCGTAATCTCAAGGCTGCCCACCGATTCTACTGCGGTTGCGACTTCGAGAACGCACATGCCGCGGAAGCCGATGTGCTGGCGACGGTTGAAGTGGTGGAGGCGCAGCTTGACAAATACTCGACAGTCGACCCGGACAAGGGCTTCCCGGTGCTGAAGAACGATCTCAATGCCCTCGCCGGATTCGTAAAGAACAGGTATGTAGACTTCGCCGGACGGCTCATTCTCAACGATAAGGGAGTCGTGGAGGTGAATTTCGGGAAATACAAGGGCAAGCCGGCCAAATGGGTCTACGAAAACGATCCGTCCTATTTCAGTTGGATTGACCGCGGTGACTTCATGCTCGACACCAAACATCAGTTTGCAAGACTGAAAGAGCAGTTCGAAAAAGAGAGACGCGAGGCATCAAAGAAACCTCTCAATGAAAGTGAGACAGCTTCTGCGGCAGCTGCGCTCCAGGAGAGGTTCGGTACAGGAAAGTTATTTTAGAGCCATGAATATCATAGTCAAACCGATGGAAGGGCTCTGCACATGCAGGCCTGACACAACATGGGAGCGCGAGAACAAGGACATCTATGCAATCCCCGCCGTAGAAGGCTACAGGTTCACCCCCGTACTCTTCGTGAGAGTGAGCAAGGCCGGCAAATGCATCGGCTACAAGTTCGCGGATCGCTACTATGACGGATTCAACTTCGGAGTCCTGCTCTACGGCGGCATACGTCCGGGCGCCGCCGTTGATGGGAATGCCCTGGAGACCGAGACTGTAGATGCTTCCTCTGCGAAGAGTGAACTGACTTGGTCCGCATGCCTTGACCATAGTTCAATACTCCCCTTCCCGCTCTACAATCCCCTCGTGCTCGACAACGATGAAAACGAATTTGTGCTGCGAAAAAACGGGAAAGTCATCTTCAGCACCGTGGAAGGCAGCCGAGAGATGGTCGAGAACGCCATTGCTGAGGTGTCGGAAGTCGTTTCGCTCAGAATCGGTGACATAGTAGCAGTTGAGCTGCAGGAGCCGCTGCTGTTGGTTGAAAGGATGCCTGAGGAAAATGCGGAACAAGATTGTCTGCTGACAGGAGATTTTTTGGAAACAGAGACGTTCCGCCACCAGATATATTTCTGACGTGGCGAAGAATCTTTTTCATCCACATCTCAAAGTTCTTCAAGAAGTGTGGATGTAGGTTATTTTTTGAAGGTTTATACAAGAAAGGTCGCCGAAAAATCAGCGACCTTTCTTTTTGCTTGTTTAGCGACTTACTTTGAAGCTTCAACTGAAACCTTGCGGAATTCTTTAAGATCCTTCATAAGTTCCAAAGCGTTCTTACGTGCACGTGCACCGGCAGCCTTGTTTCCCTTAACTACCTGTGCCTCAGCATTTACCTGAAATTCTGCGATTTCAGCATTGATTTTAGCTACGAGCTCTTTCATGTTATTTAATTTTAAATTAGTAATTGAAACTTCTTTCAAAAACGCTGCAAGATAGACAGAAAAACACTAACTTGCAAGTATTAAAGGCATATTTTTCTCAATCTGCGCGCATTTTTTGCATATTAGAAGCAAATTAACGACATTTGCACTAACAAAATTCAAGTTATTTTATGAAAATTTCTCCGAAATTCAAACTCCGCTCCATCGTGGGGCAGAATGTCATCATAATGCAGGGCAAATACGGCGGCGATATGACCAAAATCATATCACTCAACGACAGTTCAGTCTTCCTTTGGAACAAATTCCACGAGGCTGAATTTACAATCGACGATGTCGCTGCTGCCCTTGTCGAAGAATACGAAATTGATGAGAATCTCGCACGTAAAGACGCCCAGGCGTGGTGCGACAAGATTGCGGAATGTGGACTTCTGGAAAAAGAAGAAGATGAGCCTCTCCTTAGCAACGGAAAGAACGAATAAGAAGACGCCTATGCCTGTAAAACTTTCAATTGCGGACTTTGTCTTCAAATTCGAAGGACAGAATCTTTGCGATTTCATCGGGGCAATGCCTTTTTTCCAACCCTTCGTTATAAAATCATCAACAGAAAACGACTTCACTGTCTCCGAAGAACTTGACGAAAGGGAGGTTACCCGTCTTAGAGAGAACTGCAATGGTGTGGAGCCATATTTTCAGGTAGATTTCGAAGATATTGACTGTCAATTCTATAGGACAGGAAATGAATTAATTTTCCACACCCACGAGGAACATTCGGGAAAGGAACTCTGGGAAATTTGGGAAATCGGCTCAGACATCGTCAGGACATCCATAGTGAGAGCGACGGCGACAATGTATCGCTATGCGCTTTGGACGGCCGTGAACTTCCTGACCTGTATGCACAAATGCCTTGCGATTCATTGCTCGGCCAATGTTTTCGACGGACAGACCGCCATATTTCTCGGCGAATCAGGAACAGGAAAGAGCACTCACACCAGACTCCTTCGCGAAAGATACCCCGACTCGTTCCTTTTGAACGATGACAGCCCTTTCATCAGAGTGCTCGAGGATGGAAAAGTTATGGTCTACGGAGCACCTTGGAGTGGAAAAACGCCTTGCTACAAGGCTGAGGCCTATCCTCTTCGTGCAATAGTGCGCCTTAGCCAGGCTCCATACAACAAGATTCAACGCTTGAACCCAATCAAAGCAATAGGGGCATTGCTTCCGTCTGCTCCTCCTGTACTGAACTACACAGAAGAAACCTCAGACGCAGTCTGCAACTATATTTCTGATGTTTTGGCTGAAGTTCCGGCTTGGGCGATGGAATGCCTCCCGAACATTGAGGCGGCGGAACTCTCTCACGATACAATTCTGTGAGCCAGCTATGGGAGTCGAACCCACGACCTTCGCGTTACGAATGCGATGCTCTACCAACTAAGCTAAACTGGCTTTGACCTCAATCTATGGGCTCCTGCCCGAAGAAAGGACTGCAAAGATAGTAAATTTCTGAATATTGCACAAGATTTCTTTACAATTATGGGAAAGGAAAGATTCTGTGACATACTGATTGTCGGCGGTGGAGCGGCGGGGCTCATGGCTGCCATCGGAGCGTGTTCGGGCAACGATTCTGCAGAAAACTCAGCATCGCGACCCAAGGTAGTCGTTCTGGAAAAAATGCCGAAAGTGGGCCGCAAAATAATGATTAGCGGGAAAGGACGCTGCAATTTTACGAATATGTCGCAGTGGGACGAGTTTTCGAAGCATGTGCATCCGAAGGCTGATTTCCTCAAGCCGGCATTCTTCACGCTCCCGCCTCAAAAGATGATGCAACTGGTCGAAGACAGAGGCTGTCCCTGCGTGGTGGAAAGGGGCGAGAGAGTATTCCCGCAATCCCACAAATCCACGGATGTCGTCGACACATTGTTTTTTCTTGCGAAGGACAGCGGTGCAGAGATTGTGACAGACTGCGAAGTGGCTGATGTAGACCGCAATGCCAACGGAGAGTTTATTGTCTCAACCACCCGGGGTGAATTCATTTCGAGCAAACTCATAATCACCACCGGAGGACTCTCCTACCCTGCTACAGGCTCATCCGGAGACGGCTACCGTTGGGCGCGGGAGTTCGGACACAAGATTGAAACTTGTTTTCCCTCACTGACCGCATTAGTTCCCAAAGGATATAAGACAGATCATGACAGAACTTCCGAAATGCCTGAGGAAGAAACATTTGCGCTTCCAACATCCGGGGAATACAGAGAACTGAAAGGGCATATCGACAGGTCCACTCCGCTCACGGAATGGGGACGTATGCTTGCAGGAATACAGCTTAAAAATGTCCGGCTCTCTATTGAGACTGATGGAAATATCACGGATTCCGAATTCGGGGATATGGACTTCACAGACGGGGGTATCGAGGGTCCGATTGGGTTCAAGCTCAGTCGCAAAGCGGTGAAAGCCGTGCTTAACGGCGCGAAACTTGCCGCCCATATCGATTTGAAACCTGCTGTGGAATCTCAGCAGCTGGAACGCCGTGTTGACGAGCTTTGGAAGGAAATCAGCGATGACAAACGCAGCTATGTGGTCATTCGCGGAAAACGGACTCTACGTCCCTACAAGGAGCGTTTTGCAGTGCTTCTTTCCAAACTTCTGCCAAAGGAACTGATTCGCCCATTTGTTGCTTCTAATCCTCCGCTTGACAGCCGCAGCGTCGGCAAGGCCTTGAAAGACTGGAGATTGCCTATTGCGGGATATGTCGGATATGAGAGATGTGTCATCACTGCCGGAGGTGTTTCGCTGGACGAGGTGAATAAAAAAACACTGGAGTCAAAATTGACTCCAGGTCTTTTCTTTGCAGGTGAGCTGCTTAATCTTGATGCTGATACCGGCGGGTATAATTTGCAGATAGCTTTTTGCACCGGCTACCTTGCCGGGGTCGGGGCGAAGAAATAGCGGCCTGCTTCGTTGGGCGGCTTGATGAAATCCTCACAACCGATAGGTTGCTGCGGTATTCATCTTCACCGTCCGCCTTGCATCCCATCTATTTCTTCGCCCCTCCTGCTCTGGTGCTTATCCGGATATGGGAATTGGCGGCCTGCTTCGTTGCGTGTCCGAAATAGGAGGGGATGAAATTTTAGAACAACTGGTCTAGGACCTGGTTGTAAACATTCTCTGCGGTGAAGCCGAGTTTCTCATCGAGCACTTTGTATGGGGCGGAGAAGCCGAAGCTCTCCAGGCCGAAGACTGTGCCGTTGGAGCCCACGAGTCCCTGAAGGGTGACAGGAAGTCCGGCTGTGAGGCCGAAAACATTCGCTCCTGCAGGAATCACCTCATCCTGATATTCCTCACTCTGACTGCGGAACAAACCCTCAGACGGAGCCGAAACTATGCGGCAACGCACTCCTTTCTCGCGAAGCAGAGCCGCTCCTGCGACGAGAGTTGCAACCTCGGAGCCCGAAGCCACAAGCACCACCTCATTTCCACCGAGCCCATAGTCCAGAAGTTTGTCGGAACCTGCCACGATGTACGCACCTTTCGCAACCTGAGAATAATCATTCGCCTCCGGAAGGCTCTTGATGTTCTGACGGGAAAGAATCAGCGCAGAAGGAGTCTTCACATTCTCCATCGCAAGTTTCCAAGCCTGAGTGGTTTCCTCCGAATCCGCAGGACGAAGCACCAGCATAGAATTCTCGCCGTGGTGGTTCTTAAGTTTCTCCATCAGACGAATCTGCGCCTCCTGCTCAACAGGCTCGTGGGTAGGTCCGTCCTCCCCGACACGGAATGCATCGTGAGACCAGATGAACTTCACAGGCACCTCCATAAGGGCAGCCATTCTCACAGCAGGCTTCATATAATCCGAGAACACAAAGAATGTCGCACAAGCCGGAATGACACCTCCGTGAAGAGCCATTCCAATGCAACAGCACGCCATCGTAAGTTCCGAAACACCAGCCTGAAGGAATGCACCCGAAAAATCTCCCGCCGTGAAGGCGTGTGTCTTCTTGAGAAATCCGTCGGTCTTGTCGGAATTCGAAAGGTCCGCTGATGAAACAATCATATTCTCAACCTCCTGTGCGAGCGTTCCGAGCACAGTTGCAGAAGCTCCACGGGTGGAGTCGTCCCTCTTTTGCTGAATTGACCTCCAGTCCACTTCAGGAGCCTCACCCGAGAACCACTTCGCTTTCTTTGCGGCGAGTTCCGGATTTTCCGCAGCCCACTGAGCCTCAGCAGCCTTACGGGCAGCAACAATGCCCTTGAGTTCCTCGCGACGGGAAGAGTAGATTGCCTCAGTTTCAGGGAAAATCGCGAATGGATTCTCCACATCACCGCCCAGAGCCTTTATGGTGTTTGTATATGCCTCGCCTCCGAGAGGAGCACCGTGAGTGGCGCAGCAGTTTTCGTAGCTTGAGCCGTCAGCGCGAAGGGCTCCCTTGCCCATCACAGTGTTTCCGATGATGAGCACAGGCTGTCCCACAATCGTGAGAGCCTCGTCAAGGGCGGCACGAATCTGAACGACATCGTTACCGTCAATCTCAATCACCTTCCAGTTCCACGCGCGATATTTTGCAGCAACATCCTCATTGTCAACGGCAGCGGTCTCTGTCGAGAGCTGTATGCGGTTGGAGTCGTAGAACATCACCAAGTTGTCCAGTCCGAGAGTTCCCGCAATACGGCCCGAGCCCTGCGAAATCTCCTCCTGGATGCCTCCGTCCGAGATGTAGGCATAAATCCTCTGATTCATCACATCTCCAAGACGCGCCTTGAGGAACTTCGCGGCAATCGCAGCGCCAACTGCGAAAGTATGTCCCTGTCCGAGAGGTCCTGATGTGTTCTCAATTCCCCTTTCTACGCAGCGCTCCGGATGTCCCGGTGTCGGGCTGTCCCACTGGCGGAACTGAGCGAGTTCGTCCATCGTGAACTTGCCTGTGAAAGCCAGGGTGGAATAGAGCATTGTGCTCATATGTCCAGGGTCGAGGAAGAAACGGTCGCGTCCCTCCCAGAAAGGATTCTCCGGATCATACACGAGGTACTCCGAATAGAGCACATTCATAAAGTCAGCACCGCCCATAGCACCGCCCGGATGCCCTGACTTCGCCTTTTCAACCATAGAAGCCGCCAACACACGAATGTTGTCAGCGGCTCTATTCATATTTTTAACATCATTTTTCATGCTCAGAACGATTGTGCTATGGCTATGAAGTCATCAGCCTTGAGCGCAGCGCCTCCGATGAGACCGCCGTCGATGTCAGGCTGTGCGAAAAGCTCCTTCGCATTTGAAGGCTTGCAGCTTCCGCCATAAAGGATGGTGATTTCCTCAGCGAGGGAACCGAACTTCTCAGCAAGCACTTTGCGGACGCAAGCGTGGATTTCCTGAGCCTGCTCTGCAGTAGCAGTCTTACCTGTTCCGATGGCCCAAACCGGTTCGTAAGCCACGATGACCTTTGCCATTTCCTCGGCTGAGAGAGTATAGAGCACATTCTTAACCTGCTCAGTCACAACATCGAAGTGCTTTCCGGCCTCACGCTGCTCAAGGTTCTCACCGATGCAGAAGATAGGAGAAAGACCGGCAGCAAGTGCAAGGTGAATCTTGTCGACGAGCTTTGCATCAGTCTCGCCGTAGTACTGACGACGCTCAGAGTGGCCGAGAATAGTGTATTCGCATCCGACAGAGGCGAGCATGCTCACAGAGACCTCGCCTGTGTAGGCGCCCTTTTCCTTGTCTGCGCAATTCTGTGCGGAAAGGCCTACTGCAGATCCATTCACAACCTCTGCGACAGGTGCGAGATGCACGAACGGAGGTGCAATGATAAGTTTCACGTCTGCCGAAACCTCAGCCGACTTTGCAACAACTGCCTTTGCGAGCTCTACGCCCTCAGGAACCGTGGTGTTCATTTTCCAGTTTCCTGCAACGATGTGTTTTCTCATATTCTGAAATATTTAAATGTTGTACTTTATATCCACAATATCCTGCAAATTTACAAATCTGTTTTGAATCTACCGAATATAAAAGTAAGCATTTCGCCCAAATTCACCAACTGGAGCAATCCGCCGAATAAAAAGAGGGCGTGTGCTACATTTGTAGCAAATATTTACTACTTTTGCAGTTTGTTGAGATATACAAATATTATAAATATTGAAAACATTATCATTCGATGAAGAATTTTGTTGAGGAATTGAAGTGGAGAGGCATGATTCAGGACATTATGCCGGGAACAGAAGAGAAACTTTTGGAAGGTCCGACAGCAGCCTACGTCGGAATAGACCCGACGGCGGATTCGCTGCACATCGGTCACATGGTCAGCATAATGATACTCAAGCACTTCCAGAACTGCGGACACAAGCCTTTCGCACTCGTGGGAGGCGCGACGGGAATGATTGGCGACCCTTCAATGAAATCTCAGGAACGCAACCTTCTCGACGAAGAGACGCTCGCACACAATGTCGCCTGCATCAAAAAACAGCTTTCACGCTTTCTGGATTTTGACTCGGGAGCGGAGAACTGCGCTGAACTCGTGAACAACTACGACTGGATGAAGGGATGGAGCTTCCTCGACTTCACCCGTGATATCGGAAAGCACATCACAGTCAACTATATGATGGCTAAAGACAGCGTGAAAAAGAGACTCTCAAGCGAGTCCCGCGAAGGAATGTCATTCACCGAATTCACCTACCAGTTGCTCCAGGGCTATGATTTCCTCTATCTCTACGAGCACAAGGGCTGCACCCTCCAGATGGGCGGTGCGGACCAATGGGGCAACATCACCACAGGCTCGGAGCTCATCCGCCGTATGCTCGGAAAGGAAGCCTACGCCCTCACCTGCCCTCTTATCACAAAGGCTGACGGAGGCAAGTTCGGAAAGACGGAGAAAGGCAACATCTGGCTCGACCCGGAGCGCACCTCACCATACCAGTTCTATCAGTTCTGGCTGAATGTGAGCGACGAGGACGCTGTAAAATACATCAAGATTTTCACGATGCTCGACAAAGAGACCATCGACGCGGCAATCTCCGCCCACGCTGAGAACCCAGGCGCGCGTTCGCTCCAAAAGCTTCTTGCAAAAGAAGTTACAACAATGGTTCACGGTGAAAAGGAATATGAGAACGCTGTGGCTGCCTCCGGCATACTCTTCGGAAATGCCACCTCGGAGCAGCTCAAAGCCCTTGACGAGAAGACTTTCCTCCAGGTTTTCGACGGAGTGCAGACCTTCTCAATCCCGGCCGAAAAACTCCCTTGCAACATCATTGACCTTCTCTCCGTTGAGACGGCGGTTTTCCCTTCAAAGGGCGAGTGTCGCAAGATGATTCAGGGTAACGGAGTGAGCATCAACAAAGAGAAAGTCTCAGATGTCAACGCCCAAATCGGCACAGAATCCGTCCTCGACGGCAAGTATATTCTCGCCCAGAAAGGCAAGAAGAACTACTACATCATAAAGGTGGAGTAGAGTTTGCCCCCATTGGGGCCAGCCACTTCCACCTTTCCTCTCCTCCTTCCGCACAAAAAGCGGAACGACTGCGCAGACAGCCATTTCCTTAGAAACATAAACATTGAGTTTTATGAAGAAGCTCTTTTTTGTGACCATCATACTTTTGACCGCCATAGGGGGGGGTGGTTTGTCCGCCCGTTCCTATATGGCAAGAGCGGAAAAGTTTTGTGAAGACTCCCTGAGCCGTTGCATCCGTAACGGCCATTTGAGTGTGAACTGGATAAACGATGGAAGCAGATGGTTCTGGTACAGCAGCGAGGATGAAGAAGGAAAGAATTGGTATCTTGCAGACACAAAGACCGGCAAAAAGAAGCAATTGTTCGATACGGCTGACTTCTTCTCAAGACTCTATGAGTCAGGAGTGGAAAAGACAGCAGAGGATTTCTATCTTAACGAACCCGAATTTAACGAAACTGCAACAGAGTTCAGCTTCGATTGCGGCAAAAGGCGTTTTCTATATAATATAAGGAAGGGCAATCTTAAGGAAATCCCGACAAAGGAAAAGACAGCCAAGCATTTTGAACACGGTGACTACAGAAAACGCTACAGCGCCGACAGCCTCTTTTACGCAAGCGCTAGCGGAGACAATCTCGCGATTTACTCCACTTCCGGAGAAATCGTCCAAAGTTCTGACGGAGAGCACTATCACTCATTTGCTACCGGAGGCAACCGTCCGAGACGAAAGGAAAACATTGAAGAATGTGCAGGATGCCCAATAGGAGGATGGATTGGGAAAAGCCACTCCTATCTCGCAATCCGAGAAGACCTTAGGTATGTGGAGACTCTCACCCTCGTGGACAACCTCTCAGAGCCGCGTCCTGTGGCAAAAACCTACAAGTTCGCGATGCCCTCAGACAAGAATGTCGCCTCTTACGAGGTTTTTCTCGCTGATGCTGACAAAGGGAGACTTGAGCGTCTTGATGTGGAGCGATTTGCCGACCAATCGTTCATACTCCCCCGTTTCCGCAATTTCCAGACAAGTGACAGTTCGGCATTTCTTCTGAGAATCGCACGCACACGAGACACACTCGACCTCGTGCGCATAGACGCTGAGAGCCATAAGGTCACGACTATAATATCAGAAGTCTGCAAGCCGCATCTGAACGAGCAACTCTTCGACTATCACGTTCTTAACGGAGGGAAAGACATACTTTGGTGGTCGGAACGTGACGGAAAGGGGAAATGGTATCTCTACGACGACCGGGGCAATCTACGCAATGCACTGACAGATGAAGATTTAGTCTGCGGAAGCATAGTCCGGATTGACACCCTTGGACGCAGCGTAATCTTCGAAGGCTACGGACGCGAAAAAGGAATCAACCCACACTACAAATTCTACTACCGCGCAGGATTTGACGGTAAGAAACCACTGACTCTGCTGACCCCCGGAAACGGAGAACATCTCGCAAACTTTTCACCCGACGGAAAAATGCTCTTCGACAAATGGTCGAGAATGGACTGTCCGCCAAGGTATCAGATATGCGACCTTCGGGGACGCAGGATTATGGAACTCGAGAGCGCGGACATATCCCGCCTCGAAGAGAAAGGGTGGAGAAAACCTGAAGTCGTGGAATTTATGGCGGCGGATTCGCTCACAAAACTCTACGGCGTCGTCTATCTTCCTTCGGTCATCGAGGAAGGAAAGAAATACCCGATTATCAGCAATGTCTATCCGGGACCTCAGACGGACCTCGTTCCACAAGCTTTCACTCCCGATGACAATGGAAACGGGGCTTTGGCTGAACTCGGATTTATCGTGGTGAACACCTCCTACAGAGGGAGTTGCCCGTTAAGGGGACGAGAGTTCTACGGCTACGGCTACGGCAATCTGCGTGACTACGCTCTTGACGACGACCACGCTGTGATTGAGCAAGTTGCAAACCGTTATCCATTTGCAGACATCTCCAGAGTGGGAATCTACGGACATTCCGGAGGAGGATTTATGGCAGCTGCCGCAATTCTTTCCCGACCGGATTTCTACAAAGTGGCGGTCTCGGCTTCCGGCAATCACGACAACAACATCTACACCCAATGGTGGGGTGAAACCTTCCACGGAGTGCGGCAGACAAGGGACAAGGAGGGAAACGCTCAATTTGAATGTAAAATTCCCACCACCATCGAACTTGCCGGCAATCTGAACGGAAAACTGCTGCTCATAACAGGAGACATCGACAACAATGTCCATCCGGCAAACACATTCCGGCTCGCCAACGCCCTGATTAAGAAGAATAAAAGATTCGATATCTTTGTCATTCCGGGCGCCGACCACGCTCTCGGAGACAAGTACTACCTCAATCTCATCCGTTACTATTTCGTAGAGAATCTGCTCGGGTTGAAACAGGATGACATTGACATCGTCAATCACCGTTAAATTGCATTATTCACACAATTTGAATGATATAAGCCTATGAGCCTCAAAAAGAAATCCTTATTGCCCGGACTCGTATTCTCTCTGCTGTTGTTTTCAGGAATTTCAGTCGAGGAAATATACGCCCAGAACAGAAGGGAAAAAATCTCGGTTCACGGAGTCGTGAAAGACTCTGAAGGAGAGCCTATTACAGGTGCGTCCGTGCTTGAAGTCGGCACCAAGAACGGTGTTATCACCGGGTTTGAAGGAGACTACAAACTCGAAGTGAGCAAAGGGAAAATCATACGCTTCAGTTTCCTCGGCTTCGAGGATGTGGACATCGTCGTGGAGAAAGACAGCTATGATGTTGTCTTGAAAGAAGCGGCAACCCAACTCGACCAGGTGGTGGTGACGGGCTACTCCAATGTGGAACTGCGAAAGAGCACCGGAGCCGTGAGCGTGATGAAGATGGACCAAATCAAGGACTCCCCTCTCAAAAACATTGACCAGATGCTCCAGGGACAGCTTCGGGAGTGAATGTCACGGCGATTTCCGGACGCCCGGGAGAGGCTGCGAAGGTCCGCATCCGTGGAACGAACACCATCACCGGAAACGCCGAGCCGCTTTGGGTAATAGACGGAGTCCCTCTCCAGAAAGATGTGCCGACAATCAACTCCAGCCAGCTCAAATCCGGAGACTTCGACAACATCTTCGCCACCGGAATCGGAAGCATCAACCCGAGCGACATCGAGAGCATAACCGTCCTCAAAGACGCCTCTGCCGCTGCTATCTACGGTTCACAGGCGTCGAACGGTGTCATTGTGGTCACGACCAAGCGCGGAGAGGCAGGCAGCACGAACATAAGCTATATGGGTTCCGTCTCGGTGCAGACCCGACCCGCCAGGTCCGCAAACCTGATGAATTCGAAGGAAAAGCTCGCCTGGGAACAGGAACTTTGGGATGAGTTTTCCGCTGACGGCTTCGCAAAAGGAACGTATTTCCCTAAGGTCGGCATTGTCGGACAAATCAGAGGAGGCTATGGAGAATATGCCGGAATGTCCGTGAGTGAGCAGGACGCCCTTATCGAAAAACTCGGCTCCGAGACCACCGACTGGTTCAAGACACTATTCCGCAACACGGTCTCAACCACCCACCACCTTTCACTCTCGGGAGGCTCCCCAAAGATGACCTATTACGTCTCGGGAGGTTTCGGTTTCAACAACGGAATTGTGGTGAAGACCGATTCACGCAGCACCAATCTCAGCGCAAAAATCGACACACGCCCTGCCAAATGGATGAAACTGGGGATTTCCACCGACTTCTCCTACCAAAAGGCCAACGCCCCGTCCAGCAATGTGAATATGTTTCGCTATGCCTATTTTGCAAACCCCTACGAGAAACTCTACAATGCCGACGGCAGCTATGCTCCCGACAGGACCTGGTTTACGCTGGGCTATGCAAACGGAAACATACACAGCACCAACATCCCTGACAACGGTTTCAACCTTATGAGGGAAATCAACGAGACATCCAGTCTCTCAACATCCACTTCATTTACAATACAGGGGAACACCACAATTGAAATCTGCAAGGGGCTCAATTTCACCGGATTAGGTTCATTCTCCTACTACGGCAACCTTTCAGAGAACATCAACGGGAAAAACAGCTACGCCGCATTTTCCGACCGCCCTTTTGAAGAAAGCTTCTACTCCAAAAGGACTTATGGTTCCATCACCCAACAGACCACGACCAATACCTCCTGGCTGTTGAGGGGATAGCTGAACTACGCCCAGACATTTGCGGACATTCACAGCATCAGCGCCATCGCCGGAGCAGAAGTCAGGAGTTCATACGCCAAATCGCTCTTTTCCAAACGATACGGCTACGACAGCGTGACCGGCAACCACTCCACACCGCTTTTCCCTTCCGGCTCCGACGGTAAAATCGATTATGAGAAACTCGTCAATTTCGGCGACAAAATGGACGGAAGCAACGGACAATTCATATCCGAAAACGCATTCGCTTCATTTTACGGAACGCTCACCTACACTCTGATGAACCGCTACATCCTCAGCGGCACGATTCGTTCCGACGGCTCCAACAATTTCGGAAGCAAAGAGCAGTTCAACGCCAACTGGTCTGTCAGCGGAGCGTGGAACATCGACCAGGAGCCTTGGATTGCCAACACTGTGATGTCCAAGGTTTTCAGCACCCTGAGCTTGCGAAGCGGTTTCGGATACACCGGGGGCGTGAACAAATCGGTCTATCCTGTGCTAATTATGAACTATGACAGCACTTTCCGCAAGACCGACGACGACTTCTACAGAAAGGGACATATCTCAAATCCGCCGAATCCGAAACTGCGTTGGGAAAAGAACCGGACATTCAACATCGGACTCAATATGGGATTTCTGGGCGACAGAATCACATCTGAGATTTCCTACTACACCAACAAGAACCTCGACCTTGTGACTCGGGTCAGAGTTCCCCGCACTACAGGATTCAGCAGCCAGTCTTTCAACACCACCGAACAGGTGAACAGCGGAGTTGAACTCACTCTCGGAGCCACCATCCTCAAAATCAAAGACTTCCGTTGGAGAATAATGGCGAATATGTCCTACAACAAGAACGTCCTCACCAAATATGACTCTCCGGACAAGAGCCTCACAGAATCGATGTATGTGGGCTATCCGCTGGGAAAGATTTTCACCGGAAAAACTTCTGGAATCGACCCGGAAACCGGTGTGTACAGATATATTATGCGTCCGGATGTGAATGTGACAAAACAGGAGGACTACAGACAGTATCAAAACTACATCTTCTATGTCGGCACCTCCAACGCCCCTTGGACCGGCGGCTTCTCGACTACATTCTCCTACAAATCCGTTTCTCTCAACATTGTGGGCAATGTTTCAATAGGAGGCAAAATCGTCAACGACATCACTTGCCCGCTTTCCTGGCAGACAATCGGAAGCGGCAATACGGAAAGCCTTCCATCGAGACTTAACGACTTGTATGTCAATCATCTGAATGTGACTCGCAATGTGACTCACCGGTGGACTGAAGACAACCCGGTGACAGACGGATATCCGCGGATAATCGATGCATTCGGTCCGAAAATCACCAATAACGCCGGAGAGTTCCTGACTTCCATAATGCCATACAGCAGCTTTCTCGAAAACGGACTTTATCTTGAGGACGTTTCCTCTCTGAAAATCAGTTCGATTTCACTCTCGTGGGCTCTGCCTGCCAAATGGACGAAAGCAATGCATATGAAAGGAATGAATCTCAGTTTTCTGATGAACAATCTCTTCATATTCAGCAACTATTCCGGCATCGACCCGGAAACTCCGGGCGCGGTCTATCCTAAGAGCCGTTCATTCACTTTCAGCCTCGGAATTGACTTTTAAAGAGTCCAATATATTAAAGACCTCCTGATATGAAAAGAAGAATCTTTACAACGATATTTTTTACGGTGACTATCTTGGCATCAAGCCTTTCCTGCACCAAGTTTCTCGACATCAAACCCTACGGCAAGACTATCCCGGAGACCCCTGAGGAGTTCTCGGCTCTGGTTCATTCCCATCTCGAAGACTTCGATGAGGGGTCGGACATTTTCTGGGGCACGCCGGACGACGCCTTCTATCTTGAGATGATTTCCGACAATTTCGAAACCACTCTCACGAAATACCCGCTCGGAAACAATCTTCCTGTATATATCGGTTCAAACATCGATTCCCGCAGCGCAATTTACGGGCGCATCTACTCAATCATCCGTGATTGTAATATAGTAATCGGCTACATAAATGAAGACGGCAGCATCTTGAGCAACGATGTGCTTGGAACAGCCTACGCGCTTCGGGGTGTGTGCTACTACAAACTGCTCCGGGAATACTGCGAACCTTGCCACGACAATATGGAAGGCCTCGGAGTTCCGATTGTCACCGAATTCGATATGGAGGCAAAGCCGACAAGAAGCAGCATTGGGGAGACAATCCGCCAAATCGAGTCCGACTACAAGAAGGCTATGGAGTACAATATTCAGGACGAGATTTACAGATTCAACAACGACGTGTTGGAGGCGCTTCTCGCAAGGCTCTATTTCTGGAGCGGAGACTACGGCAATGCCGTCGTCTATGCAAGAAAAGTCCTTGAACGCCACCCACTTGTCGAAGGAAAGGCATATTCGGATATGGTGGAAAGCCAATATGCCCCAAAGGGAGAAGTGATATTCAAAAGCTGCAACTTGCCGGGACAGTCCATTCGGCTAAATATAAGCGCATCAAATGTCAGCATAAAATTCAAACCTGTCAGCAGACGATTTGTTTCACTTTTTCCCGAAAAAGAAGGGGATATACGCTACGAGCTTTCTTTCAACAAAAAACGCGAGTGCGTAAAATGCCGTCAGATGAGTATCCGAAGCTCCGAAATGCAACTGATTGTTGCGGAGTCTCTCTATCACACGGGAGACAAAAGCGGAGCACTCTCGGCACTGAATGAACTCCGAAGCAAGCGAATCACTCCTTTTGTTCCATATACAAGTGAGACTCTTCCAGCCGTCGATGCGTCAGAGTATATAAAGACTGACGCGACGGGCAAGGAACTGACGCCTCTTGTAAGCGCCATTTTGAACGAACGCCGCAAGGAACTTTTTTGCGAGGGGGACAGATGGTACGAACTCAAGAGAAACGGAAGACCGGAGTTTTGGGTTGCGAAACAGGGCAGGAAATACACCACGGCAAAATTCCTCTACACCTGGCCGCTCCCGATTGACGACATCCTGCTTGTCCCCGGGCTTGTGCAGAATCCGGGATATGAAAAGACAGAATAGCAGATTTAGAAACATGAAAAAATAAACTGCTTCAGATTTCTAAAAAAACGATTATAAAAAGATGATTATGAAAAAGACAATTATAACAGCCGCAATTCTTCTGCTTGGAGCAGCAGCACTGAGTTCCTGCAATCAGCCGAACGAACTGCCACCATTGAAAGAAGGTTACGCGAGCAAATTCATCATCCCCGACCCAATCGACCTCACGGCCGAGGACAGGCAGATTATCAGCGCAATGGAAGAAGAATACGAAAATGCAATAAAATAACATCTTATGTTTAACTTTAATTTTACAAGTACTATGAAAAAGTATCTTTTTGCACTGCTTGCAGTTGCAGCACTTTTCACCGGATGTGAAAAGTCAAAGGAGCAGCCGCTTCCGGAGGTATCATTCGAGACGGCAAGTCCAATCCTTTCTGACGATGGAGTAGCAACATTCCGCATCGTCTCCGACTACAAAGGACAGGATGCGGTCACAATTCCTGTCAAATTCAGCTCGACAAACGGAGCCGTCGCAGGAACGGACTACACTGTTTCTGCCGAAGCATTTGTTCTTGGCGGAGCACAGCCGCTTACGCAAATCAGCGTGACACCTCTCGTTTATGGCAGCAAGAAAGATGTCAGCGCAGAGATTGTCATTCCTGAAGGATTCAAGGCGGGTAAATTCACCAAAAGCAGTTTTGTGATTAGCGAAAAACTCGGTTATGTCTCATTCAGCATGTCAAAGAGCATTATGACCGACAATATAGAAGTAGGAATCAGTGTTTTCAACGACAAGGGGCACGAGCAAAAAGTCAGCGTAGACACGGAATTTGAAGTAAAGGTCAATACAGAAAAATCCACAGCGGTTGAAGGCACGCATTTCAAGTTCACAAACGGCAAAAGCGTAAAAGTGGAAAAGGGAAAGTCATCGGCGGCCGTTAAAATTGAATTTATCGGTGAGGATGCAGATGCTGAGCACAATCTTCTTGTGCTTGAACTTGTGGAGAATCCGAAATATGCATTTGGAGACAAGATCAGCACAAAAGTTGAAATCTCCGGACCGACCTGGAAAGTTTTCGGCGGAAAATGGGTAATCAAAGAGATTGTTGACAAGCAAGAGGATTTCATTACTGGCTGGGACAATGCAGAGGAAACAATGGAGGGATATCCTAAGTTCAATAAGGATGATGCATTCACCATTGATTTCAACTCCGGTACATTCACTCCTGATTTCAAATCGAGTCTGAAGAATTACTTTGTCGGCGAGAGCAAGTTCACTACCTGCGGACAACCTAAATGGTTTGGAGAGAAGAAGAATTTCAACATCAAATTTGGTTTCTCTCGATCATTTATGGCATATGTTATTGAACTTGACAACGTCAACAGATATTTCAGCGAAACAGAAACAAGTGAGAGCAAATTGGCATATCTCGGTCTTGCCCTTGACAGCGAGGATTCTAATCTTCTGCACGTTCTTGTGGTTGACCACGAATCAAGAAGTTTCCTAAAGAAAGTTGCTGAAGGTTTCGGAGGATATAATAATCTATACAACGGTGGCGAGCGCCCGACTGCAAACCAGAGTAATGTCGGTTTCGAGCTTACATTCACCAAGGCTCAGTAGTTTGAGAGGTTGACCAAAGAGTTTTTGGTCAACCTCCTTTATTCTTGACACGCACAGGATGCTTTCGCTTCGCTCAAGATCCTTACTGCGGGATTGTCATTGACCGATTTGAGGAAGTCCACGCGGGCTTACGCCCGCTAAGGGACTTTTGATTTAGGGAGGCTTATGTGAGCAAGCTCACAACGCCTCCCTAAATCAAAAGTCCCCGCAAACTTTCGTTTGCGAGGACTTCCTCAAATCGTGACCCGCACAGGATTCAAACCTGTAACCTTTTGATCCGTAGTCAAATGCTCTATTCAGTTGAGCTAGCGGGCCTCGTTATTTTATGCTACTCTTCGCTCTTTACGAGAGCAAGTTTCTTTTCCTTGATACGAGCCTTCTTTCCTGAAAGTTCGCGGAGGTAGAAGATGCGTGCGCGACGAACTTTACCAACCTTGTTAATCTCGATTGACTCGATGAACGGTGACTGGAATGGGAAGATTCTCTCAACACCGATTCCGTTTGAAATCTTGCGGATGGTGAAAGTCTTTGTTGCAGGAGAAGCACCCTTAATCTGGATGATTACACCTCTGAACTTCTGAAGCCTTTCCTTGTCTCCCTCCTTGATGCGGTATGTGACAGTCACGGTGTCACCTGCCTTGAACTTCGGGTATGATGCGACTTTCTCATTTGCGAAAGCATCATTGACAACCTTAATAAAATCCATTTTAATAAGTTTTTGTGGCAACGTTAGGGAATTACCCAAGACCCTAAGAGGTTGCTTCGTTTTTTGGGATTGCAAAGGTACGAATAAAATTCAACTCCGCAAATCTTTTTTGCAAAAAAGATGGTGTTTTTCTCGAAAAAACTGCGAAAGGACGCTTTTCGACGGCAATTCGCAGTTTGACTATTAAAAAGTTTAACTCAGGTTTCGCTTGGAAGCCTGAGTTAAACTTAAAAACTATTCGGTGTAAACGTCTGTTGTATAGTCGCCTCCACCCCAACCGGTGATGGTGAAGTGATTATGTCCCGCAGTTAAACCACTGAGTTTAATGTCATCAGTCTGATTCCATTTGCCATTCCAATCATGTGCAGGACCAGCCGGATTCATTCTCACAAGAATAACTTTTTCATATATGTTAGGGAATGTCACCTTATAAGGCTTGCCTTCAACCGCCTCAAAGTCGAACCATTGAAAATCAGAACCATTCAGCGCATAAAGTTCAAACTTTGCTCCATCATTAGCCCACTCACCCGGTGTCAGATAAAATGTTCTCTGAGCAGGAGTAATTGTTCCCAAATCAAGCACATCACTACGCTTAATCTCAACCGATGCCGAGGTCGTTCTGATTGTCTGTCTAACTCCTTTTACTACAACTTCCAAGTTCAAAATCGCAGTCACTGGAATGCAAGCCATATAATAGGTCTTGCCTTTTTCCAAATACTCTCCTTCTGCCGCTTTAATCTTGACAAAATTCCCGCCCCAAGAGCCATCTCCAGATGTACGTGAAAACTTGTAATTATTTTGATCTGACATATCGACATCAAAATTGCCGGAAAGATACAATGTATTTTCACCTCCTCCTGTGGTGTAAACAACAACTTCGCTTACATTCTCGCTAGCAACCGTAAACTTAAGGAGCGCGCAAGCATTCTTGAAACTCAGTTCGGTCCCCTCAGTGTAGGCAACAGCAATATGAGCCGCCGGGTCATAACTTCCAGCCACAGGCGATTGCTCATCTTTAAGCCAAAGCCATTTAATTGTCTTAGCACCAGCATCCCAAGATGCTCTGCCGGCAGGCTCCTCCGGGCAAGCAGCCATAAAACGATTCCCTGAGAAAGTCGCGCCCTCTTCAAGAATTGTAAAGGTAGCACTGGCCTGGCCCATTGCATCCGTTTTGTAAACAGCAGAGGCACCCTCCTCATTCAAAACGCGAATCTCGTCCTTATTCCAAAGAGATTTTTTCCCGGTTTCGTCCAAGACAGTCCTGACATCCACATTCTTCTCGTTATCGAACTGTGCCGTAAAAACGACGCTATTTCCCTTTTCTGTCGGGTTCTGCTCAGTTTTCTGGCAAGACGCTGACATTGCAAGTGCTCCAAGGCACAAAGCATAGAATAATCCTTTTTTCATAATCAAGTTCTCCTTTTACCATTGAATCGTTTTAACATCGCCCCACCCTTCAATTTCGCTGGAGGAATAAGTGGCAGTTCCACTCGTGCAGAAGACGCCCTGAGACTCCACTTCGAGAACAAGGCATACAGGCTGTTCATAGTTTTTCTTCATAATACGTTTTGCATCAATTTTAGTATATGGTTAATTCTGTTCTTCAGCGAGCCTGAAGATGACTTTTAAAAGAAGAGCAGGAGAGCCTCGCACCCACCCAAAGTCTTTCTAAAAGACATTGTCTCAGATAGTTTCATCATCATTTCAGGTCAGCACTGAGCGGCAAAGTTAGACATTAATTTTGAATTATCCAAATTTGCCTCCAGGCAAGCAAAAAGATAAGCAAAAAGGCAACAAAAAAAGAGACCGGTATAAAACCGATCTCCATATAAAGCCTTCAAGTAAATAACTTTGAGTGAAGGGATGAATAAAGGATGGGATGCAAGGCGGATGGTGAAGATGAACACCGCAGCAACCTAATGGTTGTGAGGATTTCATCAAGACATCCAACGAAGCAGACCGCCTTTATTCGCCCTGAACAACTTCAAATTTAACTACACCCTTGATATCCTTGTAGCACTTCACTGTTGCCTCATAGAAGCCAAGCTCCTTCACTGCCTCGTTGAGAGTGATGTCTTTCTTGTCCACCTCGATTCCGAGAGCAACGAGAGCCTCAGCAATCTGAGCTGTTGTGACAGAGCCATAGATTTTGCCTGCCTCGCTCACCTTTGCAGAAACCTTCACTACAACCTCTGCAAGTTTGGCTGCAAGAGCCTCAGCATCAGCGCGGAATTTAGCCTCTTTGTGAGCCCTCTGACGAAGGTTCTCAGCGTGAACCTTCTTTGCGGACTCTGTTGCGAGAGTTGCATATCCCTGAGGGATAAGATAGTTGACAGCATACCCTGTCTTCACTTTGACGATGTCGTCAGCGTGACCGAGGTTGGCCACATCTTTCTTCAAGATAATTTCCATATAGCTGTCCTCCTATTATTTCATAAGGTCCGTAACGTATGGGAGAAGCGCAAGGTGACGCGCACGCTTCACTGCCTGAGCCACCTTCCTCTGGAACTTGAGTGAAGTTCCGGTGATGCGGCGAGGGAGAATCTTACCCTGCTCATTGAGGAACTTCTTGAGGAACTCAGCGTCCTTGTAATCGACATATTTGATGCCTGCCTTCTTGAAACGGCAGTACTTCTTCTTTCTCACCTCTACTGTAGGAGGGTTGAGATAACGTATTTCATTGTTCTGTGCCATGGTCTATTCCTCCTTTTTAGCTGCCTTGTTTGCCCTTCTCTTCTCCGCGTAAGCAACAGCGTGCTTGTCCATCGCGAAAGTGAGGAAGCGGATGACGCGCTCGTCACGGCGATACTGTGTCTCAAGGCTCGCGATCAGTGAAGGCTCAGCCTTGAACTCGATAAGATAATAGAAACCTGATGTCCTCTTCTGGATAGGATAAGCCAGCTGACGGAGACCCCAGTCCTCTTCGTACACGATTTCACCACCATTCTCTTTGATGAATCCGGTGTACTTGGCAACCGCTTCCTTCATCTGAACATCAGACAAAACGGGAGTTGCAATGAAAACGGTTTCGTACTGTTTGATCATTTTGTTTGTAACTAAATGTTAATAAATAATTTGCAGTCCACTGTGGGCCGCCAGTAAGTACGGTACTCCACAAATGGGCTGCAAATGTACAATTTTATATTTATTTCAGCAAATTTTTCTTCAATTCCTTCTATTGTGTGACTTTCTCCAACCACTTAACCATCCCAAACATCACACCCATAGAGATAAGGCAGACGCAAGCGAACACCGCCCAGCACTGCCAAATAGGCCATGCGTTATACATCTTCGGTCCAAGGAAGAGAAGCAGGTTACCGACGGCAGTAGCACCAAGCCAGAGTCCCTGGCAAAGACCAAGCATACTCTTAGGAGCCACCTTGGAAACGAACGAGAGTCCGAGCGGGGAAATGAAGAGTTCGGCGACAGTAAGGAAGAAATATGTCACGATGAGAACCCACCAGTGAGCCTTCCCAGCCATCTGCTCGTCAATTGGAAGAGCCTTGTAATCCGTTGCTGACGGATATCCGTGAACCATGGAGAACACCATAAGGAATATGAACGCGATAGATGCGATTCCCATACCTATGCCGATTTTCTTCGGGGTGGAGACAGCCTTGCCTTTTTTTGTGAGGAACGAGAATATCGCCATAATCACCGGAGTGAGAACAATCACGAAGAACGGGTTTATGGCCTGCCATACCTCAGGCGCGACAGCGGATGAGTCCACGAAGTCACGGGCGAAGAAAGAGAGCGACATTCCGTTCTGATGGAACGAGAACCAGAAGAAAATGACTATCCCGAGAACGGCAAAGAGGGCGTACATCCTCTGTTTGATTTCCTTCGCCATTGCAGCCTTTTCCTCTGCGGTGTATTCCACGCCCTTCACGGCTTCCTTCTTCGATGGAGTAGGGAAAGTCTTCTGCGAACAGATGAAAATCACAAGGGAGATGAGCATCGCGGCAACTGACGCTATGAACGAGTAGTGGATGCCCTCGTTGAATACCTTCAGATACTTCTCGCATGAAACTGTCATATCGGATACGCTTCCGCCGGCGGAGGTCATGAGGGCGTTAAGGTTGTCGAGAGCCTGTGCACTCATGGCCGAAGAGTCACTGAGGAACTGATGGCAGAGGGCAGGAAGCTGCGCATTGTACACAAGATCGTTGGCGTTCAACCACCACTCGCGCAGAAGCGGAGCGACGAACGGGGCGATGAGACCACCGACATTTATGAACACATAGAAGATCTGAAAGCCGGAATCACGCTTCGACTTGGCCTCGGCAAGCGCTTCCGGGCCTTTCTTTGCCGCTTCTGCCTCGAAGTTATCGTACATCTGGCCGACGATAGCCTGAAGGTTACCTTTGAAGAGACCGTTGCCGAACGCGATGAGAAACAGCGCAAAGCAGGTCAGAGGAAGAAGCCAGGTTATGTTGCCGGAAGTGGCAAGCACAGGAATGGATAGGAGCACATAACCGGAAGCCATGACGATGAGTCCGGTGCGGATTGTACCCTTGTAGTTCTGAGTCTTGTCGGCAATGATACCTCCGACAAGGCTCAAGATGTAGATTCCGGCATAGAACACGGAATAGATGCTGCCGGCGGCGCTTTCACCGAGGCCGAACTTCGAGCAGAGGAAGAGAACGAGAACGGCGTTCATGATGTAGTAGCCGAAACGCTCACCCATGTTGCTCAGGGCTGCTGCCAGCAGCCCCTTTGGATGTCCTTTAAACATATTTATTTCGTTTATTATTATTTTTCAGGTATCGCTGCAAGCACAGCCTTGAGGAAATCCCAGGCCTTGACCACCGACGGGATGTTCGCCCGCTCGTCAGGAGAGTGCGGACTGAGGAGAGTCGGTCCGAATGAGACCATATCCCAATGCGGATAGGCGCCGCTGAGAATGCCACACTCAAGTCCGGCATGAATTGCCATTACTGCCGGTTCCTTGCCGTAGAGTTCATGATAGACCTTCTTCATCGTGGCGAGAATCGCAGATGAAGGGTTCGGAGCCCATCCTGAATAGCCTCCGGTGAATTCCGTAGAAATCCCGGCGAGCTTGAACACCGCGTCGAACTTTTCGGCAAGAGCCTCCTTCGCAGAATCGACGGAGCTCCTCATGAGAGTCTTGAGCGCGAACTCACCCTTCTCTATCTTAACGACAGCCAGGTTGTTGGAAGTCTCCACAAGTCCCGGAATGTCGCTGCTCATCCTCTCCACGCCATCAGGGCAGGCAAGGACTGCACGAATAAAACGGAGCGCGTCCTCCTCAGGAACATAAAGACACTCGCTGTGGTCACAGCACTCCCCTTCCTCACATTTGTACGGCTCAAAGACAATCTGCGCGTCAGGGTCGGTCGTTGCATACTCGGCCTTGATTGCCGCGAAAGTCTCCTCTGCAACACGCTTCGCCTCAGCCACCTTATTCTCAGGAATATATACAGTCGCAAAGGCCTCACGCGGAATCGCGTTTCGGAGCGTACCTCCCTCAAGGTCAAGGAGCTTTACGTCGGCCTTGGTGATGAGCGCATAGAGCATCCGCGCCATAACCTTGTTAGCATTGGCGCGGTAAAGGATGATGTCCATCCCCGAATGTCCGCCCTTGAAGCCCTTTACGGCCAATGACCAGCACTTCCAGTCCTTTGCAGGCTCTTCCGGTGCATATTTCGTAAACGCTGAAGCGTCAAGTCCTCCGGCACAACCGACATAGAGCTCACCCTCCGTCTCAGAGTCGAGGTTGATTAGAATCTCACCCTTGAGCACACCTGGCTTGAGAGCTTGCGCACCGGTCATCCCTGTCTCCTCGTCAAACGTCACGAGAACTTCGAGAGGTCCGTGCTTGATGTCGTCGGATTCAAGCACAGAAAGCGCCATTGCCACGCCGAGTCCGTTGTCTGCACCGAGAGTCGTACCCTTCGCGCGAACCCAGTCCCCGTCGATTACCGTTTCAATCGGGTCTTTTTCAAAATCATGCACGGTGTCAGCGTTCTTCTGCGGCACCATATCCATATGTCCCTGAAGAATCACGCCCTTCATATTCTCGCAGCCCGGAGTCGCTGCCTTGCGGATGATGACGTTACCGATAGGATTGCCGTCGATAATGGTCTCGAAACCATGGCTTACTCCCCAGTCATAGAGATATTTTGCGATTTTTTCCTCGTGCTTCGATGGTCTCGGGACACGGGTGATTTCATAAAAGTTCTTCCACACAATCTGCGGATCCAAATCCTTTATTGTCATAGCTATAATATATTAATTATTTCTTTTCCACCGGTACGAGGTCGTCATATACATGTTCGTAGCCGAGTTGAGGAATGACGACATTGCCTTGAAGGAGCACATTCGCCCCGTCACGCATCTTGAGCACGCATTCCGCCGGGACAAATTCAGTCTTGGACTCCCATTGGAAGCCTTTCGGAGCCTTCTTCCTCTTCTTTGCAGGAGCGGCAGTCTCGTCCGACGGCTCCGGAAGATTTGTCGGAATCAGTTCAAGGGTGACCATCCGTCCCTCAATATGCTCTGCCGGGAGGAGACCATTCTCGGAAATGCGGAACGCCACATAGAGATGGCTGTCCTCACCGGCTTTTGGAAGCACTATGAACTCGCCTTCAATGCTGTTTGTGACCGTGTAACCGAGAAACAGCTTGAGCAGTTCATTCTCCTGGCGGGCAAACTCGTCAAGCGTGAGTTTAAGGCTCTCACCGGAAAGGGACATATCCGTGTCGCCTGTGAGAATCTGGTAACGCTTCTGCCGTATGTCCATAATCTGGTCGGCAGCACGTGCCGCTGAGAGCTCGATGCTGCGCTGTCCAACATTTGCCTTGAGCAGAGGGATTGCCGAGAAATCGGCCCTCTTCTTGAGCGGCTTCCCGGAAGTGAATCCCAGCTCATCCGATGCGGCGGGCACCGAAACCACCTTAACTGCGGTCATCACAGTCGATGTGGAAGAAGCCTGTTCGGCCTCAACTCCGAGATATTTGACTGAATATTTAGCATACGGGCCGGCATAGAACCGTTCCTGAACTGCGTTCACCTTGATTTTCAGGGCAACCGGAGACTGTGCCGCGGCGGAAAGCCCGAGGAGGCCCGCAAACATAAAGAGCAATATACGTTTCATATCCAAAACTGTTTTGTTTTCATTTCACATCTCATTCGTCACTTTTCAAGGTTCAGGCGCGGGTCCGAATATGAAAAGTCCTTCCACCTCTTGTGAGACCACAGCCAGTTGTCCGGATGCCGGTAGATCTCGTCTTCGAGACAGTCATAATACTTCCGGATGATTTCCTCCGGCTCCATTTCCGAAGCGTCCATGCAAATCGGAGTGAAGGAAACGTCGTAATGTCCGCGACTCATGCGCTCAAAGTTCATGTAGAGGACTGCAAAACCGAGCTTGTGGGCAATCTCCGCCGGTCCGAGGAAAGCCTTTGTAGGCTGGTTCATAAAGTTTCCTATCTCAACGGCAGAGACATACGGACTCTGGTCAATGTTCAGAAAATAGGCAAGACGCTCCTTCCTGTTCGTGAGCATGTAGCGTAGCAACTGCCTTGATTCCAGCATCATATCCGCGCTGGCGCTCATAGATGTGCGGCTGGCCTTGAAGAAGTCGTCCCAGAGAGCATTGTTCAGCCTCTTGTAGACACAGCGTAGGCTTGACTCCGGAAGCGGAAAGGCCGGAGAATCGGCGCACGCGGAATGCGGTATGCCACCCATCAGTTCCCAATTCCCGCAATGGGAGTAGAGAATCACAACCGATGGAGCCGAGTTCCACGCCTCTTCGAGCACTTTCGAGTTCGTGACCGTGACGAGAGAGGAGCGCATCATTTTCTTCGGATTCGCCCCAAAGAACCATATAGCCTCAACGATAATTTCCGCCATGTGACGGTAGTAGAGTTTTGAAAAGCGTTCTATATCATCATAATAGCACGCGGTGGAAGGGAACGAACGTCCCATATTTATCGCTACGACGTCCCGCCTATAGCCGACGACGCTGCGAAGCACCCATGCGATGACATCTGCCCAAAAGTAGTGCACCTTCAGCGGAAACATAGCGAGAAAGCGCACTGCTGCAGTCAATAATGTCAGCTTAAAATTCTTCATATTCTGCAAATATATCAAAAAACTTGCATAATTACGCAAAACCGATGGCAAGTTTGGGTGTCTTTTAATAAATTTGCGTTCCGAAACGAAATGCGGATATATGGACGAAAGAACAAGGGACAGACTCATCGAATGGGCCGTGACATACAATGACAGAAAATATTTCACCGAAGACCCTATTGCGTTTCCGAGGCATTTTGCCGAAAACTATGCGTCGGGAAACTGCGGGCTTGCGGACGTGGAGATTGCAGCCGTGATTGCGGCGCACCTTGCCTGGGGACGAAGGGCGATGATTGTGCGTGACTGCGGACGTGCATTCGATGAAATGAACTGGAGGCCATACGATTATGTAATGAACGGGGAATACCGTAATGATGACGTGAGCCTGCACAGGACGGTGAAATGGAGCGAGTTTGCCCAAATATGTGCCCGTCTGCGCGAGCTATACTCAGAATGTGGGGAGGCGGCTTCGCCGAGTCTGGAGGGATTGGACGATGAAGGGTTCAGAGTGAGGGTATATGGACAAAGACCTGATCGCAGGGCTCCGAACAAGAAGATAAACATGATGCGCAGATGGTTGGTGCGCGACGACGGGAAGGTGGACCTCGGAGTGTGGAAACATACGGACAGGCGCAACTTGATAATTCCGCTTGACGTGCATGTCTATGACGAGGCGACGGCGCTGGGCCTCACGACGCGACGGCAGAAGGACATCGTGACAGCAACAGAGATTACGGACAGTTTTCGGGAGATATTCCCGGACGACCCATGTCTGGGGGACTTCGCTCTTTTCGGATATGGCATAACTCATTGATACATATTTTTATTGATATATATCTTCATTGAGACATATGAAGAAAGAAACGCATCTATTGGAGGATTAACAGGATGTCCATGCCAAAACTTTACATCGTATCGGGCTGCAACGGCTCAGGGAAGACGACGGCGTCATACACGCTGTTGCCTGAGATGCTCGAATGCGCACAGTTCGTGAATTCAGACGAGTTCGCAAAAGGGCTGTCGCCTTACGAACCGGAGAAAGTGCCGCTTCAGGCCAGCAGGTACATGCTGATGAAGATTCAGTATCTGTTCCGCAAAAAGAAGGATTTCGGAATAGAGACCACATTGGCGACACGCACACTGCTGAAGATGGTTCGCAAGGCGCAGGCTGAGGGCTATTTCGTGACTGTCATCTATTTTTGGCTCGACTCTCCGGAGAGGGCGATGGAGAGGGTCAAGGCAAGGGTTGAGAAAGGCGGACACAACATTCCGGTAGAGACAATAATAAGGCGCTACTACGTCGGCCTTGAGTATTTTTTCAATGATTACATGAAAATCTGCGATCGCTGGATTCTCGCTGACAATTCCCAACCGCCGTTCAAGGTCGTGGCCGAGGGATTCCGGGAGACCGGAGAAGTGATCGTGAGGGATGCCGCAACATTCGAGCGGATAAAGAAAGTGTGTGAGGATGGGCGTGTAAGGCTTTCGGAGGAAGAGGGGGACGGAGACGCCATTGCCGGATAGGAGAGATTTATGGAGATGGAGAAAGAAGAAAATCATTACCTTGAGCTTTTCGGGGTAAGCAGGGCAAATCTTGAAAGTCTCATGGCGGGAGCATTGTCTTCCGGAGCGGATTTCGCCGACATCTACCTTGAATGCACCAGCTATACAAATCTGCTGCTGAAGGATTCGCAAGTGACTTCCGGAGGCTACCACGAAGATTTCGGAGCCGGGATCCGCGTGCTCTGCGGTGAGCGGACGGGCTATTCCTACTGCGAGACGACAGAACGCCGGGATATGGAGGCGGCAGTGCGGGCGGCATCTGCTATTTGCGCGGCCGGAGGCGGCTCTCAAGCCATCAGAGCCGGAAGGCAGAGTGGGCGCCGCATTTGTGCAGACATGTATGGGAACATGCTGGAAAAAGCAGCGGCAGGCAGAAAGTGCCGAGGCGGGCTCTACGAAATGACAGAGAGCTGGGAAAGTTGCAGCAGCCGGAAGATGGCAGATATACTAAAGAGAATTGAGGAGGAACTGCGCAGGCGCGAGCCGAGGACGGTGAAGGTCATAGCACAGATTTCAGACAGCGTGAGCCGGGTGGTTATGTACAACTCTCTTGGGGAACTGACGTTCGAGACCCGTCCGATGGGAAGCGTTTCGGTGTCCGCAGTGTTCTCCGGACATGGGCTTGACGGAAAGATGACCAACATCACGAAATCGGAGTCGCGCAGTTTCAGGGCAGGGGCGGATATGCTGTCCGAGAACCTGGTGATGGAACTCGCGGACGGCGTGCTGCGCAATCTTGACGCGCGTTTTGAGGCCATACGTCCGAAAGGCGGTAGGATGCCGGTGGTAATGGGCGCCGGAGCATCCGGAATTCTGCTGCACGAGGCCATGGGACATGCCTTTGAGGCAGACTTCAACAGAAAGGGTCAGTCTATTTTTTCGGACAGGATGGGTCAGAGAATTTGCGCCCCGGGGATCAGCATTGTGGACGACGGGACAATACCCGGCAACCGCGGGGCATGCGCATTCGACGATGAGGGCATTCCAGGACAGAAGACATACATGGTCGAGGACGGTGTTCTGACAAGCTATCTTCATGACCGCATAAGCGCCGCCTGGTACGGGGTATCCCCCACCGGGAACGGACGCAGGGAGAATTTCCGCTTCAATCCGATTCCGCGTATGAGGGCCACATACATGGAAAACGGAGACTGTGATGCTTCGGACATCATAGCCTCCGTAAAAAAGGGAATATATGTCGATGAGTTCTCGAATGGTCAAGTGCAGATCGGTGAGGGTGACTTCACTTTCTATGTGAACAGCGGTTTCCTCATCGAGGACGGCCGCCTGACTGCACCGGTCAAGGACATCAATATCATCGGAAATGGTCCCGAAGCTCTCGCGGACATCACGATGGTCGGAAACGATCTCAAGATAAGCAACGGCACCTGGACCTGCGGAAAAGAGCAGTCCGTGCCGGTGTCAGTAGGCATCCCCACCATACTTGTCAGGGCATTGACAGTAGGCGGGGAATAATTAGAAGCTGTTTAAATCAATATTTCTGCCCCAAAACCTCAAAATAGGCTTTGCCTGAGATCACAGTCACACGGTAGACAGTGTTGTCGACCTGATAGTATTCACGACCGTTGAAGGTGAACACGTCATAGTCTTCAGGCAGGGCATCCACGAGGGCTCCGGCAGGCGGAACAATGACATAGTACTGGCCATTCACATTCTGATAGAACACCCCATCCTGACAGAAGTAGTCCGTGCCGGCAGCCGCGTAGCTCTGGACAAGCCCCATTGCAAGCGCGAGCTGGTAGGCGTTGCTCGAACGGACCTGCATGTACTGCGCCTGGGCCGCAAGAGTCGAATTCTGCTGCGCCAGAAGCGCGTTGTTGCGCGCAATCTGTTCGTTCTGCTCAGCGATGTAGGCATTGTTGGAGTTAATCTTGTCGTAGGTATTGTTCAGCGTGTTGTAGTAGCTGATACGAACGGCAGTCCATGTCGCGTCGGCCACGATTGCGGCAGCCAGAGAAGTGCCGAAAGGCGGACGGCAAACGATGTAGCACCCGTCAATATAGCGGTAGTAGATGTCGTTGTAGCAGTAGTAGCGGACGCCGTGCCAGTCGCGATACCAATAGCCGGCCGGGAGGGTGTGAACCCTGTAGCCGAAGCAGTGGTCGTGATGCGGGTCATAGAAGCGGTGAGGCGGCCTGCGGTCGAAATCTATGTAGCCACGGTCACGCGGATGTTGTGGGCGGAAGTCGTCGCGCGGAGGCTGCGGCCTGCCGTGGTGGTCATCAGGACGCGGATTGTTGCCGACGTTGCCTCCAGGGCGGTCGCCGTCTGCACGGGCAGCCGCACTTGTCGGAGGCAGGTTCCTCACGGAAGAGGATCTTTCTGACGCAGTGGCGTTACGGACAGAAGATGTTCCGTTGTTCCCGTCAAGGGATTTTGCCTTCCTTACAGACGATGAAGCTGCAGACTGGCGCGTTGTGGTCTGGCGTCCGACGGTAGTCGTCCTGTCCGATGACGGAGTCTGTCGCGCTGATGAAGATGCGCTCTGCCTCGTTGATGATGAAGATGCACTCTGCCTCGTTGATGATGAAGTTTTTCGCGAAGTCGAAGAACTACTCCTCACAGACGACGAAGACTGCCTTGACGTTGACGAGGACTGTCTACAGACGACGAAGACTGCCTTGGCGTTGACGAAGATTGTCTCGCAGACGACGAAGACTGCCTTGGCGTTGACGAGGACTGTCTCGCAGACGACGAAGACTGCCTTGGCGTTGACGAGGACTGCCTTACAGACGACGAAGACTGCCTTGACGTTGACGAAGATTGTCTCGCAGATGAGGAGGACTGTCTTTCAGAAGAGGACGAGCGCCTCGCGGACGAGGAAGACTGTCTTTCGGTTGATGAAGATGTCGATGTACGGCGGCTCTGGGCATATCCGTCTGTCTGGAATGCCGCCAGCGCGATGAGCATCGCCGCCACTGCTGCACGATATGTTCTCATAAAAATAGTTTTTGCGGAAACATATATGCCCGAAGCATTATGTTCCATGGTTATACATAGTGTCCACCGGCTGTCAGTAGAGCCAATATTTCTTTGACATTTCCCTGAATCTTTCCGCGTCAGAATGCCAATACTGCGAAATGTCATCAAACTCATAGCGACGGCCAAAAGCCTCTCTGACATAATTTGTGCCACAGACCTTATCGAATGCGCCGACAGCAGTCGCAGCCTCGAATGCACGGCGGTCCGGATAGAGCCTTGCAATAGCCTGAAGGACGCGGAATTGCACCTCGGTGATGGAGGCCTTCTCATAGTCAGTGAAAAAATATTGTACGCCCTTGACAAGTTTCCCCGCCTGAGAGCCGGAGAACGGCTTGTAGACTATAGTACGGAACGCAACGCCGGGAAGGTCATAACTATCAAGTTCGGCCTTGAGCGCCGCCGGGTCAATCCACTGCGCGGCAAAGACCTGAAACGGAAGGGTATAGCCTATGCCAATCTGCAGGAAGTTAGAGAGTTCGCCCGCGATTCCTGCTGAGGCATAGTACTGCGGAGTGTCACAGAAAGGAATGTTCGGGGACGGAAGCACCCACGGGAGGCGCGTCTCGATGTAGAGCATATCCCGTGTCCAACCCTCCATGGGAATGACGGTGAGGTTGCAGCGAGCAGGTTTCTGCGTGCCGCGCTGTCCGCAATTGAGTCCCTCGCTATTGAGCATCAAGGCCAGTTCTCCAACGGTGAGCCCATATACATAAGGTATCTTGTACTGGCTGATGAACGAGTGGTAGCCGTCACGAACGAGCGGGCCCTCAACCTTGAGACCGCCAAGAGGATTGGGACGGTCAAGCACTATGACCTCTATCCCGAGTTCGCCACATGCCTCCATGACAAGGCCAAGCGTGCTGATGAAAGTGTAGGAGCGCACACCGATGTCTTGTATGTCATAGACGACAGCATCAAGCCCCTCCAGCATCTTAGCTGTCGGCTTGCGTGATGAGCCATAGAGAGAATGGACCGGAAGCCCCGTGGTGAGGTCCGTCTCTTCCCCCACCTTATCTCCGGCATACTTGTCTCCACGGACGCCGTGCTCCGGACCGTAGAGAGCGACCAGTTTCACACCTTCTGCACCGTAGAGAATGTCTATCGTAGAATTGAGGTCGCTGTCAACACCGCTCGGATTGGTCACGAGCCCTATGCGTTTTCCCTGAAGAACGTCAAATCCACGGTCGCGGAGCACCTCTATGCCTGTCCGGACCAATGGCGCATGGACATTCATACAAACAGGCTCCGCAACCGGCGAATCCGTCGCAGGAACGGTGAGCGAGTCCGGATATTCCTGTCCCACAAGGATCTGTGATGAAAGCGCGGTGAATGCGGCGATGAGGACGGCGTATATCTTCTTATTTCTTACCATATTCAGGTTCTATTTTCAAGAATGTTGTCACAAAAACAGTTACAAGGCAGCAGAGGCCTACTGCCCAGAAAAAGCCGGTGTAGCCAAGAGCCTCCTGGAGGTAGCCCGCAACCATTCCGGGCAGCATCATACTCAGAGCCATGAAGGCTGTGCAGAGAGAGTAGTGAGATGTCTTGAATTCACCCTGCGAGAAATATATCATGTAGAGCATGTAGGCCGTGAATCCGAACCCATATCCGAACTGGTCGAGACACACGAATACTCCGACGGTCCAAATCGACAAGGGCTGCGCAATGCTGAGCCAGACAAATGCAAGACACGGAAGCGCAAGAGAGAGCGCCATCGGCCAGAGGCAGCGTTTGAGTCCCCATCTCGCGACGGCCATTCCGCCCAGTATGCCGCCCACAGTGAGGGCAACGACTCCGGCTGTCCCATAGACGGCACCGACTTGAGTCGTCGTGAGCCCGAGCCCGCCATCCTCAGCAGGAGCGAGAAGGAAGGGGTTCATCATCTTGATAAGGAACGCCTCAGGAAGACGGTAGAGCAACAGGAAGGCAAGAGCTGGAATGACGCGTGGCTTTTTGAAGAATGTCACGAATGTTCTGCCGAAGTCTCTGAATATAAAGCCTGTACCATTTCCATTCGAGTTGCCGCAATGCCCGGATGAAAACTCGCGAGAACTAACCGTTGCTGACCTGTCTGACAACGGGCGCGGAAGCACGAAACTGTGCCACAGAGTGACAAGCGCGAAGATTGCGGCAGTCAGGACTATTGTCCAGAACCACGACTTTGGAACATCGCCGAGGCGGGTCTCAAGAATGCCGGCAATCACAACCAGGACGCCCTGTCCAAAGACAGAGGCAAGACGATAGAAAGTACTGCGTATGCCGACAAACAGGGACTGCTCACCCGGTGTTAGACCGAGCATGTAGAATCCGTCGGCTGCAATGTCGTGAGTCGCGCTGGCGAATGCCATTATCCAGAATATTATCAGAGTGACAGTGAAAAGCGAGATTGAGGCAGAACCGTCAGGAGCGCGGTGCGCGGCAAGCGTTCCGGCATTGGAAGGCAGTGACAGGGCGAGGACAATGAAACAGACCGACATCAATATCTGCATCGCCATGACCCACCATCGCTTGGTGCGAATGATGTCGATGAAGGGACTCCACAGCGGCTTTATCACCCATGGAAGATAGAGAAGGCTCGTGAAGAGAGCCATCGTGCCGTTGCTGACGCCCATTTTCGTGAACATCGTGACTGATATGCTGTTAACGGCGAAATAGGGTATGCCCTCTGCAAAATAGAGCGTGGGCACCCAAAGCCACGGGGATATGTTCTTACTTTTTGTCGTCATTTCGAGAGCGATTCTGAAACCTGAGTACCAGGATAATAATGTTCGAGAATGGCCATGTAGCCATATCCCCTGTCCGCCATGACAGCCGCACCGATCTGGCACAGACCCACACCATGCCCCCAGCCAAGGCCACGGAGGATTACCCTGCCGTCGGATGTGAACTCGGAGTCAAAGGCAGAGCTTCTTAGATGTGACGGGGAGAGTATACGTCTTATTTCCAGTTCTTTTCCGACGATGAAACTGTTCTTTGTCCCAACCACGCGAAGCCTGAATATCCTCCCGGAAGCCCCCTTCGCCAAAGGCTCGAGGGCAGTGAGTTCACCTATGTCGACACCGCTCTTTTCGCGTACAAGAGCCGAAAGTTCACGGAGTTCATACACCTGCGTCCAACGATAGAAGTCAGTGGTTTCACGGTCGTAGCTATTGAAGACCCTCGCGAGAAGCGGACTGTCCGCAAGCGAGCAGAACGGGACAACGATGGTGCCATCGGCATTCGCTGTATCGAGAGGAAGATGTCCCGGTGTGTCGGGCAATGCCGGAAGATAGGCCTTGTCATCTGACGCCCAGCAGGTTGAGAAGAGTTCTGTAGTCCCGCCGCAGCATTTCGAGAAACGCGCGTCGCACAATTCACCTCCGAAGGTCAGGACCTGCCCCCATGTCGCGTCAATGGCCTTTTGGACAGAAACCTCGGTGGCTCTGGTGAGTCCCTGATAGCGTTGGCAGTGGTCATCGGCGCAGACATCAAAGTTACAGTGATCACTTCGGTCGTACCATCGGATATATTCCGTTTCACCTGACGGAGCTTCCGGAACATGCGATTCATTCCCTACGGAATGGCGGTGCATAGCAAGCCAAGTGACAACTTCCTCTATATTTCTGCACTTCAGAAAACTTTCCCGTTCGGCGGCATCACAGGCAATTTTCCCGTGATGGGCGAGCTGAGCCATGACCCATGAACGGGATATCACGGCGTGGGCCTTCAGGAACTCCTCCGGCGAATTCTGGTTCATCTCGGAGGATATGACGCTGAGAAGATAGTCCTCGACACCGATCACATTGACTGCCGTGAGTTCGTTGTTCTCGACGATGATTTTCAAAGCCCCTGCAAACTTTTGTGTCTCACGGCGTTCCCAGTGAAATCCCTTGCCTATTGTGACATCGTGAAGTTCAAATGTCGGCTCGGCAAAGAAAGTCGAGGGAGTCTGCTCCTCGAAAAAAAGTTCGTCATAGAGAGCGCCGTCATAGTCGATCTTGCCCTCGCGATAGGTTGCGACGCGTGTGCCTCCCCCGTCCGGATACATCTGAAACTCAATTCGTTCCGCTGACATTATGCCTACGCTTATATGAGGCTGCGTGCGTGTGAGACGACGGACAATCTTGTGCTGCGCCTCCTTGCTCAGGGTCACTTCATCCAGCATTTCCGTGAGGAGCTTCGCGTCAAGCTTCTCGAAGTCCTCCGGCACCGGGGCGATGAAGCAGCCTCCCATGTCGGCACAGCCGGGGCTCATCGTAAGGTGGTCCGGACCGTCGGAGAAGTAGTGATGCGAACGATGCGCGGTACGAAACACAACTATCGAGCAGTACTCCCCATCGGCATACCACGACATAAGATTGAACAGCGGTTCACTCTCCCCCTGCGGAGTGTCGGCACAGTCGAGAAGTCTGTAGAAAATCTTTGCGGCTGATTTTGAGGTCGCCGCGCGGAGGACGAAGACACCGTTCACGAACTTGTTGTAGTGGAAGAGCTGTGCATCCTGAACCGACGTGAGATAGGTCAGCTCCGGAACGGGCGATGAGGGTTCCTCATCCTTCACTGAAGAGATCCGCACTTGTGCAAGCATCCTCCGCACATCGTTCTCCAAAGGCATAAGAGCGTTCGGAGCGGCCTGAAAATGGTGGTGGTCAGGTGCGGAGGCTCCGGAATGGGGACCATTGTAGAAGAATGTGTAGTCCTGATATTTTCTGGAAAGATCAAGTATGTCTATGTAGCGCTTCCAGATGGACTGGTCGCAGTGCCTTGTGCTCGCAATCACGAGATGATCCGGAAAAATCGGATAGGGATTGAGGAGTATGTCGTATTTCTTGCCCTTGCGTCCCTCGAAGCGGATGTAAGTCTGTTCCGGGAAACGGTTGCAGAAGAAGCAGGGGCGCTTCGCGACTGAAGTCTTGTCGAGCTTTGCCGCTGAAGAAATCATCCTCGCCGGGTTGTGCTGCACGATAACGTCCAGTCCGCCGATGTTGAGAGTCTTGGTCTTTACGTTCTTGAGCGCCCTGAAGTTTGCGCAGGCAAGCGGCCAGCAAGAGAGCTGATCGTTGACAAATTTCTGTATTTCGTTGTTGTCCTTCATTTTCATTCAGTTCTTCGTACCTCCGCCGTCAAGGTTGCCGCAGGAGCGCGACGTGCATTCCGCCTAATTCGCGAGAGAAGTTCCACCGTGCGAAGGCTGTCCTTGTAGAGATTGTTGACGTTCTGCCTCTCTATGCTCAGCGCAGCGTCCGAGTTTCCGCTCCAGCGGCGGCAAAAATAAAGGGATTCATAAATCCTGCCGATACGGTACTGCCCGGAAAGTTTCAGCCCTACCGCATAGTCCTCACCATAGCTCGTATTGGGAAAATGAATCCGTCGCAGTATGTCGGTCCGAAACGCACGCGGTGCGCCGAGGCCGTTGATTCTCAAGGCGTTGTTGTGCCCGTTCTCATCAGTCCACTCGCGGTGGTCGATAAGGCCTGGAGGTATGGGATTCAGGTCGAAGTCAGTAATCGTGTATGATCCGATGAGCATCGCGCAGTGCTGCGAGAGAAAGCCGTCCACGATTTTCGAGAGCGTGTCGGGAGTGGAATAAATGTCGTCACTGTCAAGCTGGACCGCATAGAGTCCACAGCAGGGACTGTCAATGGCTGCGTTCCAACAGCCACCGATTCCAAGGTTCATGTCTTCCGGGATTATATGAACGAGGCGCGGGTCATCCGCGGAGAGCTTTTGCAAAAGGCCGGTTGTGCCGTCGGTGGAGTGATTGTCAATGACAATGACATTGAAATCGAAGTCACACCGCTGCGACAGGGCACTCCGGACAGCATCCCCGATAGTCTTGACCCTATTGAACACTGGGATTATTACAGAGGCAGTAACAGGAAATCCGGTCTGTTCCGGAGCGTTGCCAACAGTCTCCGTATTGCCAGGTGCACTCACAAAACGTGCAGGGGTGTCCGGTTCTGGGGCATCCGGAAGAGGTCCGTCAAGCCATGCCCCGACACGTTTAAGATGGGCTGTGCAGGCCTTTTCCATCTCTTTCTGCACCTCACGGTTGGACGGGGCGACATAGTCAAACTGTTTCTCGCCGCTTCGACGCAAGTCATCCTCGACATATTCATATAGGTACTCCCTTATGTGGAAGATACTTCGCATGCGAAGACGGAGATCATAAAGTGCGGCATATCTGTAGTTTGCCTCGCCAGTCTGACATTCCACGGCATTCCTGAACGAAGATGTGCGGAACAAAAGCGCCGGTCCGAAGTCAAAGTCGTTTCGCAGTGAGCCCATCTGACAGTCAATCAGAGGGTGGCGTGCCCCGTTCTCGATGCAGTCGGAGTAGAGCATGTCAGCTCCGGTGGCGTCCGCAATCTGCACAAAGCGCTCAAGCGCGTGCTGCACCACTGAGATGCGGTATTTCTCGTTGCAAAGAAGAAAATATTCCGTTCTCACCGCCGAGGCAATCCGGCGCAGTTCGTCTGCAACTCCGGGGGCATTCTCGTATATTACCGATATTCTGTCCATCTATTCACGTTTCGCAAGTATTCTAACTTATAATAATGCCAGCAGTTTGTTCCGGATTCTTCCGAATTCCATTTCAAAGTTAGGGGTAAGGACATTCTTTCCCATGGCAGCGTCTATTTCGGCGATGGTCCAAAAACGTCCGTCCGTGACCTCGTCAAGATCCGGACTTATGTCAAATGAGCCCACAGCTGCGAATATGTTGACGAGTTCACGCTCCCTTTCGGAATCATACGGATATGTCCCGATGTACACAGGATTGAAGCGCGTCAGGTGCAGTTCTTCCATCGATTCCCTCAACAACGCCTCGACAAGGCTCTCCCCATAGCCGACATGTCCTCCGACTGCGGTGTCCCATTTTCCGGGCTGGATGTCCTTTTTCATCGAACGTTTCTGGAGATATATCCGCTCCTCGTGGTCTATTATGTGAAGATGGACCACAGGATGCAGAAGGCGTGAGCCACCATGACAATATGAGCGAGAAGCACGGCCAACCACAAGTCCGCTCTCCTCGACGACAGGGAAAACCTCACCGTCAAGCCGCCCGTCACGAGGCGAATTTGCCGTGAGGGAGGGCAATATGGGCGCCGGGTCCACCGGATAAATCAGTTCAAACATCGATTCTCCGCTTTACAACCTATAATTGATTATGTAGAGTTCTTCTTCCGTGTAGAGCAGCGAGTCGAGGAAGTCCGGGAAGCAGTTGACCAACAGCACGAAAATGCCGAACAGGACCGCAGCCAGACCCAAAAGCGAGGCAAGAGTTATGAGGACTATTTTCCAGGGGGACATTTTCCTTGTCTCTCCGGTCACCGGCTCTGCGACTGGCTCGGCAACAGGAGACGGCTCTGCGACCGGCTCAGCAACAGGAGCCGGCTCTGCAACAGACTCGGCAACCGGCTCAGCAACCGACTCGGCAACCGGCTCGTCCACCGTACCGGAACCAAGAATATCCCCAAGCTCGTCCATGGTGGCAGAGAGTTCCTGTTCAGTTTCCTTGTGAGTCTTCAGAGACAGCGGTTCAAGACCGAAGCCCTCCGGATAGATGTCAAGAGCCTCATCCGCGACAAAGAAAAGATTGTTCTCCCTCGTGGCGCGAAGACGCCCGAGTCCTGGAAAAACAATCACCTTGCGGGTAAAAAGTATATCCCTCATCTCCGCAAGGAACTCTGTCAGAATCCTTCTGGCATCTTCTTCCGCGACACCGTTAGACTTCGCATAGAGTTTCACAAGCAGTTCGCCGTCGTCCGGCTTGCTCCTGAAATAAAGCTTCCTATATGGAGGATTTATCGTGTACCCCTTGTCGGAGAAGCTCGCCGGCACAATCTCGGCCACAAAGCATCCCACTCCCGGCAACGCGACTCTATCGTTGTCGAGAATCAGGTCATACACCATTTTTGAAAGAAGGTCAATATCCATAATGGCAGTCTTGAGGTTCTGAAGAGCGCAAAATGACGCTCCTAAATTTCCTAACCTACAAAATTAAGCATTATAGAAATATGAAAAAAATAAAAGAAACAAAAAAGGCACTGAAATTTCGATTTCAATGCCTCTTCTTGGTAGCGGGGGAAGGACTCGAACCTCCGGCCTCCGGGTTATGAGCCCGACGAGCTACCAACTGCTCTACCCCGCGATGTTGCTCCTGAAGCAGGACTTGAACCTGCGACCCTCTGATTAACAGTCAGATGCTCTAACCAACTGAGCTATTCAGGAATCTTATTGTCTGTCCATCCGGAAGCCCCCTCAAATGCGCTTTTCCCGAATGGGATTGCAAAGGTACAACAATTTTTTGATGCCGCAAACTTTTATTGAACTTTTTGCAATATTTTCAAGAAAAACGTCCGTTCGAGGCATAAAAAGTCATTCCTACAGTCCAAGGAACGACATCATCCCAGCGATGTCCGTCCTGTCAAAGGAGGTCTGCTCCCCTGTAGACAGATTCTTGAAGTTCACCTTCTGCGCTGCGGCCTCGTCGCCTCCGCAGATGGAGATGAACGGAATGTGCCGGCGGTCGGCATAGTCAAACTGCTTCTTGAGTTTACCGGACTCGGGGAAAATTTCACAGGCAACGCCAGACTCGCGAAGCGCCTTCACAACCGGAAGCAGATATTTAATCTCGTCCGTACCCATGTTAGCGAAAAGGACCCTGGCACTGTCAGTCACGCCCTTAGGGAATTTGTCCAAGCCCTTCAGCACATCGTAGATGCGATCGGCGCCAAAGGAAATTCCCACGCCGGACATGCCCGGAAGGCCGAATATTCCCGTAAGGTTGTCGTAACGCCCTCCTCCGCAGATGCTCCCTATGGCAAAGTCAAGCGCCTTCACCTCAAAGATGGCCCCGGTGTAATAGTTGAGGCCGCGGGCAAGCGAAAGGTCGATCTCGACCTGCTGCAAAATCCCGGCAGCATCAATGTAGCCGAACAGTTCCTCCAATTCGTCAATTCCACGAAGTCCGGTGCCGGACACAATTCCCGATGCCGAGCCTCCGTCAAACAGGGTACGCATTAGGGCAATTTTCTCCGCAGTCGTGCCGCTCATCTGAAGCACTGGCTCGATGACCTTAACCGCCGTCTCCGTCAGTCCCTTCTCCAGCATCTCCGCCTCGACTGCCTCAAGTCCAATCTTGTCAATCTTATCTATGGCAACCGTGATGTCCACGACCTTGTCCGGGAATCCACAGATTTCGGCAAGTCCCGTAAGCACCTTGCGGTTGTTAATCTTTATGCACACGCGCACGTCGAACAGGCCGAAAACCCTGTCCACAATCTGCACAAGTTCAAGTTCATTGAGTTGAGAGGTGGAGCCGATGACATCTGCATCGCACTGATAAAACTCGCGGTAGCGCCCTTTCTGCGGACGGTCGGCACGCCACACCGGCTGAATCTGGAACCTCTTGAACGGGAAGGAGAGTTCATTTTGGTGCTGGACCACAAAACGCGCGAACGGCACAGTGAGGTCGTAGCGCAACCCTTTTTCACACACGCGGTTAGTGAGCGCGCGGCAGTTATAGAAAGGCCCTTTCTCAGGGTTGTCGGAGGCCGACGGGTCAACCTCATATTCTTTGAAATCGATTCCGTTGAACGCATCTCCAGAATTCAGGATGCGGAACAAAAGTTTGTCGCCCTCCTCTCCGTATTTTCCCATCAGGGTAGAAAGGTTCTCCATCGACGGAGTCTCAATCGGCGCATATCCGTAAGTTCTGAATACAGAACGTATTGTGTCGAAAATATAATTGCGTCCGGCCATTTCGACCGGTCCGAAGTCTCTTGTTCCCTTAGGTATGGAAGGTTTCTGTGCCATATATTTAAATTTTAAGCCTGCAAAGTTAGCAATTTATTCCTCAATGGAGCCGTCAGCCGTGAGTTTGTCTTCAGAGAGTGCCGCATCCGAAAGTTGAGGCAAAGGATTCTTTGCGCTCTGACTCGCTCCAAGACGCTGAAGTTTGGCGCAGGTCTGGAGTATGCTCTGTCCGGAAGGCTCAAGTTTCTTTCCGCCCTCGTCGTAGAGCTTCCGGGCTTTTGACAAGGCATCTCCGATGTCCCTATATTTTTTCATAAACTGGCCGACACGGTCCATCATCTCATCGGCAAGGGCAAAGACCTTCTGGTAACTCTCCACCTGCTTGATTTGCGTCCATGTCATATCTATTATGCGTAGCGCGGCGTAAAGCGTCTGCTCATCGGCGATGAACACATTCTTTTCCATAGCCTGACGCCACAAGTCCGGCTGAGCATTCAGCGCTGTCCATAGGGCACCGGTGTTCGGAACAAACATGATTACATAGTTCATGCAGACTTTCGGAGGTTTTACATAAGAAGAGTAGTCCTTCGCCGAAAGTTCCTTGACGTGCGAGTTCAAGCTGACGAGATGGGCCGCAAGCGCCCGGCTGCGTTCCTGTTCGTCCGAAGCGTTCACATAGTCCATGAATGCGGTAAGGGAAACTTTTGAGTCTATGATGACGTCGCGGTTCTGATCAAGATGCAGAATGACATCCGGACGAAGGGTCCCACCGCTTTCAGAACGCACAGTCCTGCCGTCAGCATCACGGAGAACTGCCTGCACGTCATAGTGGACGCCTCTCGTAAGTCCTTGAGACTGCAGCAGTTCATCAAGGACAGCCTCTCCCCAGTCGCCCTGCACCTTGTTGCCATGACGGAATGCGCGGGCGAGTTCATCGGCAGACTTGCGGGCGGCCTCGCTCATTTTCATCATGTTCTCAATGCCGGCCTTCATCTCCCCGCTCATTGCCGTCTGCTTCATTGTGCTGTCGTTCATGGCCTGCTTCATCCTGTCGATGGTATCCTTGAGAGGTCCGACTATCTGCCCGATGTTCTCGGCACTTGACTGCGAAAACTCCTTCTGCCGCTGTTTCAACATATCCTCTGTCGCGACCTTGAGTTCGGCCGTCACCTTTGCCAAAGTCTGGGCGAAGCGTGATTCCTGGGCCTCAAGGCTCTCCTTATGGTGACGCTCGTCATCCTCCCGCGCCGCCTTCTGCATTTCGTTCTGCGCTAAAAGCACATCAATCTTGGACTTAGACTCGGAAAGTCTGCCATGAAAGACTGCCCAGGAGATGGCTCCTCCGGCAACAAAAGAGAGCGATATAGCCAATATCAATATCCATGCGTCCATACCCAATAACCTAATAGTATTTGTAGAATAGGGCGAGGGAGCGGATGCCGGCGAAGAATTGGGAGAGGAGGTAGGACTCGTTCGGAGAGTGGATGGTGTCGCGTTCGAGGCCGAAGCCCATCAGGAGAGGGTCGATGCCGAGGATATGCTGGAGGTCAGCGAGAATCGGGATGCTGCCGCCGCCACGAGACGGGACAGGGTCGGTGCCGTAGACCTCGGCCATCGCACGGGATGCGGCTTGATAGGCCTTGGATGAGATTGGAATGAGGAAACCGTTGCCGCCGTGGCATGGTCTCACTTCCACCTTTACATAAGGAGGGGCGATTGAGAGGAAATGCTCGGTGAAGAGACGGCTGATTGTTTCGCTGTCCTGGTTCGGAACGAGACGCATGGAGATTTTCGCGTGAGCCTCGGACGGAAGGACAGTCTTTGAGCCCTCGCCGGTGAAGCCGCCCCAGATGCCGCAGACATCGAGACATGGACGAATGCCGGTGCGTTCGAGGGTTGTGTAGCCCTTTTCACCCTTCACCTCATTGATTCCGAGGAAATGCTTGTATTCTTCGAGGTCGAATGGAGCGCGTGCAAGCTGTGCGCGGTCGGCGGAGGAGAGTTCCACGACATTGTCATAGAATCCTTTGACCGTGATGCGTCCGTCCTTGTCGATGAGGGAGGAAATCATGTCGCAAAGGACATTTATCGGGTTGGCTACCGCGCCGCCGTAATGCCCGGAATGCAGGTCTTTGTTCGGACCTGTAACCTTGACTTCAAGATAGGCAAGACCGCGCATACCGCAGTTGATGGACGGGACCTTGTCCGAGATCATCGTCGTGTCGGAAACGAGGATGACCGATGCGGCGAGCCTCTCCTTGTTTGCCTCGGCCCATTTGGCGAGAGACGGGCTTCCGATTTCCTCCTCGCCTTCAAATATGAACTTGACATTATGCCTGAGCTTTCCTGCGCGGACAAGATATTCAAATGCCTTCAGGTGCATGAAGAGCTGCCCCTTGTCATCGTTCGCTCCCCTGCCCCAGATTGCCCCGTCGTGGATTTCCGGTTCGAACGGATCGGATTTCCAAAGTTCGAGCGGATCTACCGGCTGAACATCATAATGACCATACACAAGGACTGTCGGAAGTTCCGATGACACAATTTTCTGTCCGAACACAACCGGGTGTCCGTCAGTAGGATATACCGCAGCTTCATCAGCGCCCGCTTCTTTCAGAAGTTGCGTCAGCCTTTCGGCGCAGCGCAGCATATCTCCCTTATGATTCGGATCCGAACTTATAGACGGAATCCTGAGCAGCGAGAACAGTTCCTCGAACCATCGTCCCTCATTGTCCTTGATGTATTTTTCCATATTGAATAATTTTATTCGCTCCGTAACTTTGATTTTGCGTAATCTATAGTGAGCCTGAAAGTCTTGCTCTTCGATGACGGGGCATCGTACATCGCATCGGTCATGATACGCTCACAGATGGCACGCAGTCCTCTCGCGCCGAGTTTCTCGCTGATAGCAGTATCAACAATAAGCTCAAGCACTTCCGGATCTATCTCCAGCTTTATTCCGTCAAGTTCGAACATCTTCTCGTACTGACGTATGATCGCATTCTTAGGCTCGGTGAGAATTCTCAGAAGAGCACTTTTGTCAAGATTGTCGAGCCAGGTGATGACCGGAAGACGTCCGATAATCTCAGGAATAAGTCCATAGGCACGAAGGTCGGCCGGCTCGACATAACGAAGCAGGTTGTTCTTGTCCACCTTAGGCTTCGACGACACGCCATAGCCGATTATTTGGGTGTTCATCCTCTGCGCAATATGACGTTCTATGCCCTCGAACGCACCACCGCAGATGAAGAGTATGTTCTGGGTGTTGACATGGATGAATTCCTGTTCGGGATGCTTGCGACCACCCTTAGGCGGAACATTGACGACATTGCCCTCAAGGAGCTTCAACATAGCCTGCTGCACTCCCTCTCCGGACACGTCGCGAGTGATGGATGGATTGTCAGACTTGCGCGAAATCTTGTCAATCTCATCAATGAATACAATACCTCTCTCTGCCTGCTCCACGTCAAAGTCAGCTTCCTGAAGGAGTCTCGTGAGTATGCTCTCAACGTCCTCCCCGACATAGCCGGCCTCCGTGAGAACGGTCGCGTCAACAATCGTGAACGGAACATCAAGCATACGCGCAATGGTCTTCGCGAGCAACGTCTTTCCTGTTCCGGTAGGGCCCACCATCAAGATGTTGCTCTTTTCAAGCTCGACATCGTTATTCGCAGCGTCTGGAGAAAGATTGTGCTCCAAGCGCTTGTAGTGGTTGTAAACAGCCACTGCCAGTTGTTTCTTTGCCCTGTCCTGACCGATCACATACTGGTCGAGGAATGCAGTTATCTCATGGGGTTTGAGGGTCTTCTTCTTCGTGAGCGCGGCAGCCTTCGGAGTCTTTTGCTTTGTGTGCCCGAACGCCTCTTCCACATACTGATGCCCCATCTCCACACAGTCCGAGCAGATGCAGGCGTCCAAACCCTGGAGCAGGAGCGGGACTTCGTTCTCGCTCCTGCCGCAGAACATGCAGTATCTCAGGCCATCGCCCTTTGTCTTTTTCTTGTCCATATCTTCTGAATCCTGTTTCACGGCTCTTTCACAACGGTCAGCGTGCCTTCTTCACAAGAATCTCGTCAACCATTCCGTAAGCCTTGGCCTCTTCAGCCGTCATCCAATAGTCGCGGTCGGCATCGGCGGCAATTTTCTCTACGCTTTGTCCGGAATGTTCCGAAATGATGCGGTAGAGTTCAGTGCGGGTCTTCTCGATTTCCCTGGCGGCAATCAGGATGTCCGAAGCCTGTCCCTGAGCGCCACCGAGCGGCTGATGAATCAGCACGCGGGAATGCGGCAGGGCGGATCTCTTTCCGGCGGCGCCCGCACAGAGAAGGACCGAGGCCATCGATGCTGCGAGACCTGTGCAGATCGTAGCCACATCCGGCTCTATGAGCTGCATAGTGTCATAGATTCCCAGTCCGGAAGAAACCTGACCTCCCGGGGAATTGATGTAGAGGGATATGTCCGCAGCGGAGTCGGACGAGGCAAGGAAGAGAAGTTGTGCCTGGATTATGTTGGCGACGTCGTCATTTATCGGGACCCCGAGAAAAATGATACGATCCATCATAAGGCGGCTGAACACGTCCATCGAGACTGCATTGAGTTTCCTCTCCTCGATTATGGTCGGGTTGAGGTATCCGTCAAGAGCAGCCGCGCCCGAACGGGACACGGCTGTCTGATAATCATGCATCTTCAATGAAGATATGCCTTCCGATCTTGCAAATTTTTCAAAATCAGTCATATTATTCATTTAAAGCGTTATAAATTTCTGAATTTTTCTACGGAAATTTTCTTATGCTTCAAAGTTATTACAGCCTTTACCGCGGCAACGGTCTTCTCGTTCTCCACCTGTTCAAGAATGCGACGGGCCTGCTCCTCGTTTGCGAGCACGCTCTTGGCATAGGACTCAAGCTGCTCCTGAGGAACATTGTTCATTCCGTACATGGCGAACTGATATGCAGCAAAGCCTTTTGCGCTCGCGAGCAGATCTGCCTGCTCTATCTTCACGCCGAACTTGTTCATAAGGAAGCCGCGTACAAGCTGCCAGCGATAGTCCTCGACAAAGAGACCGAACTCTTTCTCGATTTCCTCCATGGTGAACTTACCTTCGTTGGCGGTGTGAATCCACCTCTTCATGAATGCCTCAGGGAGTTTGAGGTCAGCCTTTTTCACGAGATAGTCACGAACATCCTTCGAGAAACGGAAGTCAGCCTCGTTGGTGTACTCGGCGGCGAGCCTCTCGGCAATCTTCGCGTCAAACTCCTCCTCTGACTTCACTACGCCCGGACCATAAATCTTGTCGAAGGTCTCCTGGGTGAGCGGAGCGGAAACGAAAGTCTTGACTGACTTCACAGTAACCTTGTAAACCGGATCAATGCCGGAAAGTTCCTCTTTCTTCACCTTGATGAGAGCTGCGCGGTCGTTTTCGTTTTCGAACGCCTCGTTAACGTTCACTTCAAAACTGTCGCCCGGCTTTACGCCGACAAACTGCTTCTTTGCAGCCTCGGCCACATTGCGGAGAGCGATGTATGTGCCTTCTATCTTGTTCTCTCCCTGCTCAAGGTCGGCAACGAGAAAGTCATCCTCCTTGGCTGAATCTCCGTCAGCGAGGTCACCGTACTGCTTGAGAAGATTTTCCTTCATTTCCTTCTTGGCCTCTTCTGTCACGGTGATGTCATAGTAAACGACCTCGTCCTTCTTGTCAAGTTCGAGGCTCACCGCAGGGTTGCAGGCGATGTCAAACTTGAACTCGAAGCTGTTGCCGTCCGTCCATTCATTTTTCGGCTGCTCTTCAGCAGGAAGCGGCTCTCCGATGACGCTGAGCTTCTCGTCCTTGATGAAGGAATTAAGCTGTTCTGAAATCACGTCATTCACAGCGTCCACAAGAGCACTGTTACCATACATCTTCTCAATCAGGGACATAGGAACCATCCCCTTGCGGAACCCTTTGATTTCTGCCCTGCGGCGGATGTCAACGAGTTTTTTCTTCTTACCCTCAGCATAATCGGACGGTTCTATCGAGAGTGAAACCTCGATATTAAGATCGTCAATTGCATTCTTTGTGAGTTTCATAACTATAAATTTAAATTTTACTTATTTTTCCTTTTCTTTCCGGACGGGTACACGACTCTCGCGTGATAGACCTGCCGTATATATTCCTTCAGATTCTCGCTCACGGTATGGAGCTCCTTCAGCGAAATGTCTGCCTCGTTGAACTGCCCCTCGTCAATCTTTCCCTGAACAATCCTGTCCACAAGTTCGGAAATTCCATGAGGTGTGCGGTCTTTCAGAGTCCTCGACGCAGCCTCAAGAGTGTCGCTCAACATAAGTATCACCTGCTCTTTGGTCGTCGGACGCGGCCCAGGGTAGGTAAAGTCCGCCACATCTGCAGGATCTCCGCCGGCATTGACGTATTTGCTGTAAAAGAATGCCGTTTTCGTCGTCCCGTGGTGCGTAGCGATAAAGTCCATGATGACAGATGGAAGTTTATACTTCTCCGCAAGCTGCAGGCCGTCACTCACATGACGGATTATCTCACGAGCGCTCTCCTTTGGATCAAGTGACTGGTGATAAGTCTCGCCCATCGTCTCGTTTTCAACGAAGCACTGAGGGTTGCATACCTTTCCAATGTCGTGGTAGAGAGCCCCTGCACGCACCAGAAGAGCATCGGCATCAATGCTGCGGGCTGCCGAATCGGCGAAGTTAGCGACCTGGAGGCTGTGCTGGAATGTCCCGGGAGCCTTGCTTGCCAATTCACGGAGAGCCTTGTTGTTGGTGTCCGAGAGCTCCATCAGGCGAGAGGAAGACACCAGATTGAAAATCTTCTCAAAGAGATAGATGACCGGATAGAGCGCTATCGAAATCATTGAGGCGAAAAAGAGCCACAGAAGCACCCAATAGTCGACCGAGCCGCCAAGCCCATCTATGAAACGGAAGGCAAACCACACGACAGAGAGCGTGAAGAAGACAATCAGCGCGTTCACGAACTGAAGCCATCCACGGTTGAAGAAGTCGAATATGTAGATTGCAACAACCCCGGCAACGGTATGCATCACGAACAACTCCAGGCCGTTGTGCCCGAACACAAGCAGCGGAATCAACGAGACGATGTAGAGCGGGAGGATGAGCTTCTTGCGAAAAAATGCAAGGAGATAGTAGGCGAACAGCGGGAACGGCACGAGGTACAGAGTCTTCGGAGAGACTATCTCCACCGCGGAGGCCGTGAATGCCGTGAGCGTGAATATGAGAAGCAGGTAGACATACCTGTTCATCTGCGTAAAAATGTGCGGACTCGTGAACCAAATCACGAAAAAGAGCACCAGGACAATGGCAAAGGCCAGAAGGATATTTCCGCACCACATCACCGCCCTGTTTCCAGAGTAGCCGATACTCGAATCATATTCGGCACGGTAGGAATCCAGAATCTGCTCGACCTCAGCGGTCACGATTTCGCCCTTAGAGACTATGACGGTCCCGGCGGTGACGACGCCCTTGGTCGGAGAAATTTCCGGCGTATTCTCGGAGTTCACGAGTTCGGACATCTTTCTGTCCAGAATGAGGTCCGGAACAATGAGATCATAGACGCCGAGCTCCCGGCAAAGGGAATCGGCAGCCTGCACACCGGAGAGAGAAGCCATAAGTTCAAACTTGGCCGAAGAGACGGAAAGAATCTCCTCGACAGGCTTCTTGACAGCCCGCTTGTCTCTCTGTACATAGACAAGATTCCAGTCATAGTCACCCGACTGACGACCTCCGAAATAGTCAGTGTCGTCCGCAACCCCGCGCTGGTAAATTGAAGAGAGCGAAGATGAAACGGCGGGCTTCATCGAGACAAAACTGCCGAAGTCAATGGCGTTAAGTTCCTGGATGACTTTAAGCCCCACGTTCCGATCCTGCTTGTAGTACGGAATTATGCTGTTCGTCTCCGAGTTCCGCTCCTGCTGGAGCTCCGAGGCAGTCTTCAGTATCGGGAAGTCAAACTCGGCGACAAGAGTCTCATACATCCACGGCGACCCCTTGCTGTAGCTGTAATTGAATTTCGTACTCCTCGGCATGAAGAGCACGAGAAGTACGAAAACAGCAGCCAGGGGTATATAAACCCTGTAATCCTTGGGAAGCCTGTCACTCATAATGTTACGTTATGCAAGACTATGCGTCGATGTTGGCATAATGCGCGTTCTGCTCGATGAACTCACGGCGAGGCGGGACGTCGTCACCCATAAGCATCGAGAATGTCAGATCCGCTGCAGAGGCATCTTGAATGGTAATCTGACGAAGAAGCCTCGTGTCCGGATCCATTGTCGTGTTGGCAAGCTGCTCCGCGCTCATCTCACCGAGACCTTTATAGCGCTGAACAGTCACGCCCTTTTCCGAGCCCTTACCGAGCTGGAGCGTGGCCTCGCGACGCTGGTCATCTGTCCAGCAGTAGATTTCTTCCTTGCCCTTTTTCACAAGGTAGAGTGGCGGAGTCGCAAGATAGACATAACCGTTCTTGATGAGGTCGAACATGTAGCGGAAGAAGAATGTCAGGATGAGCGTGTCGATGTGCGAGCCATCGACATCGGCATCGGTCATGATTATGACTTTGTGATAGCGTAGCTTGCTGAGATTCAGCGCCTTGCTGTCCTCTTCCGTGCCTACGGTCACGCCGAGCGCCGTGTAGATGTTGCGGATTTCCTCGCTTTCGAACACCCTGTGGGTAAGCGCCTTCTCGACATTGAGAATCTTACCTCTAAGAGGAAGGATAGCCTGGGTTTTGCGGTCGCGACCCTGCTTGGCCGTACCGCCTGCGGAATCTCCCTCGACAAGGAAGAGCTCGCATTTCTCCGGATCCCTCTCGGAACAATCCGCAAGTTTGCCCGGCATTCCGGCGCCTGACATCACAGACTTCCTCTGTACGAGTTCACGCGCCTTGCGGGCCTCATGACGTGCAGTGGCGGCCAGAATAACCTTGTCAATGATAGCTTTTGCCTCTTTCGGGTTCTCCTCAAGGAATGCCTCAAGCGCTGAAGAAACAGCCTGTGATACGGCTGGATCGACCTCGCCGTTTCCGAGCTTTGTCTTTGTCTGTCCCTCGAACTGAGGCTCTGCCACCTTGACTGAAATCACCGCCGTGAGCCCTTCCCTGAAGTCCTCGGCGGCAAGGTCGAACTTGAGCTTCGAGAGGAAGTTGTTCTTGTCGGCGTATGCCTTCAAGGTCTTCGTGAGTCCCCTTCTGAAACCTGTGAGGTGCGTACCGCCCTCTATGGTGTTGATGTTGTTGACGTATGAACGGACCTCTTCGGTGAATCCGGTGTTGTACTGAAGAGCCACCTCAATCGGGATTATCTTAGAGGTCTCAAGGCAAATCACAGAACATATAGGCTCGTTGCGACTGATGGAGTTGATATACTCGACATACTGCTTCAAACCATCCTCGGAATAGAATTCTTCGGTTCCCGGATGGATGGCATCCATCATCTCCTTCCCTCCGTCCTCGACAGGCTCGCGAAGGTCGGTCAAAGTAAGCCTGATTCCCTTATTGAGGAATGCGAGTTCACGGAGACGGTTTGCGAGGGTCTTGTATTTGTAGAGAGTCGTAACCGTAAAAATCTCGGCATCAGGATGAAAGGTTATGGTTGTCCCGGAGTCGTTTGATTCGCCTACCACCTTAACAGGCGTAGTCGGTTTTCCTTTGGAATACTCCTGGACGAAAATCTTGCCCTCACGATGAATCTCCGCACGGAGATAGTCAGAAAGCGCATTGACGCAGCTCACACCGACGCCGTGCAGACCACCGGAGACCTTATAGCTGTCCTTTGAGAACTTTCCTCCGGCATGAAGCACGGTGAGGACGACCTCAAGAGCTGAACGGTGCTCCTTCTCGTGCATTCCCGTAGGAATGCCTCGTCCGTTATCCTTGACTGTAATTGAGTTATCCTTGTTGATTGTAACGTCGATACGCGTGCAGTATCCCGCAAGCGCCTCGTCTATACTGTTGTCCACGACCTCATATACAAGGTGATGAAGACCTCTCTCGCCAATGTCACCGATGTACATTGAAGGTCTTTTCCTTACGGCTTCAAGCCCCTCGAGGACCTGAATGCTGTTTGCGGAATATTGTTCTTCCGCTGCCTTGATTTCTTCGTTTTCAATCATCTCGTAAAATTCGTTTTAGCCTGCAAATATAGCGATTATTTTCCAAAACTCAAACGCAGTCCGGCGGTAAGTTCCGGACCTCGTTCGGCATAAAGGGGCGTGCGCTGAATGGTCTGCCCGGTGAGCCTGCTGCCACGCAGCCAGAATGCGAGCTGTCTGCTGTACTGGAACTCGGCGGAGAAATAAGGCTCGCCGAAGCCGGGTATTCTGTAGGAGACCATCGAGCCGGAATCCTGGGCAATACGCCCGTTGCGCACGGTCGAGAACTCGCAGCCTACTCCGACGAAGATCCTTTTTATGATGTTGAACTGCACGGAAAAGTCCCCCGTGAGCGCAGCTGGAGCAATGTACTGAAGAGCCTCGTCACGGACGAACAAGCCATTGTAGCGCAACCCGAGGTCCACACGTCCCCAGTCATCGGAATATCTCGCGTCCAGCCCGGCAGTCAGAAGTCCGGAAGGTGCGAAAGCGAGATCGTACACAGGAAGCTTCATGACGACTCCGTCAAACTCCAGGTCCTTGAGCAGGACACGCTCCAGAACAGAATTGGAACGCTCGGCGTAGGAGACGAATGCCTCATATCCGAAGACGGAACGTATACGGCCCTTGAGCCCAAATGATGCCTTCACACGCTCTACGGTATTGCAGAGGGTTGCATGGGAGGCAAGGGAAGATACAGATATGCCATAGTGACGGAAGTCGTCCACTATCGAGGTGTATGAGTTCATGCGCTCTCCGCCATCGATTCCGAGCCAGAGATTCAGCGGGACGCGCCGGAAGTCATAGCTGATTTTCAGCGAAGGATAGACATATTGGTGCGTCGCCGAGTTCTCGTACCCGGCGCCTCCGGACGTCACGGGAATGTCCGCCTTGACTCCGAGATCGAATGACCAGCGTTTCACGTTCAGTACATAGCGGGGGGCGAACTCAAAGACAGCCGCCCGATGGCCGAGAGCGAACATGTATGTTGCGACATCTGCGTTCATTCCGAGAATGAAACGGCCGGATTTTCCGGTGCGCACACCGAGGTCAACTCCTGCCTTGAAGCTGTTTTCCCCGACAGAGAGGCGCTCCGCAGCATATTTGGGCGTCATGCGGTCATGCCCGAAGCCATACTTGAGCCATGTTCCGAGCCCGATTCCGCTGCCGACAGTATCCTTCGAGAACACACGGAAGCCGATGGTTCCGCGGTCAAGGCTTCTGCGACCGAACCAGTCACGCTGCTGAAGTCCGCTGTAGGCGAGGTCTGTCGTGAAAACGACCCGGTCCCAATCATATCGGAACGAGACTCCGGCATCATTGTCCATGTCATAGTTCCAGTCTTTCCAATACTGCCTCTTTCCGTCTTCCTTCACTCCGGTGAGGCGTCCGCGTCCGTCAAAAGCGACCTTGCGGTAGTCGCCGGCGTATGAACGGTGGTGTCCGTAGATGTCCAGCGAAATCCTCCCGTTTGAAACGGGGGTGTACACAACATCGAGTTCCGGATGAAGAGTGTAGCCAATCCCGGCGTTCATATAGAAAATCCCTGGTTTTCTGTCATCAAAGGACGGCTTCATTTCCACACTGTACGGCCTGAATTCGTATGCGCCTTTGTATGGTTTGTCAAAAACAGAGTAGTCAAATGTCATGTTGAAATGACGCAGCGAATCCGGAACGGCCATCTCGATTTCGCCTTTCTGCGCTGTCTCGGTCGCGGCCTTGTACTTATTGGTCACGACAACTGTAGGATTATAGTTCTGAGCCGAGGCCGACAAAGCAAAGACGCACAGGCAAGCGGACGCGGCAATAACATATCGTTTCATAATATTCTCTCCTGCAATAAATTATTTCTCCCCCATCTCAGCAAGGCGCTCAAGGCGCATCTTCACATTATCCGGAACATCGTCCGTGTCGGATACCGGACTGTAACCGTCACGCACGCTCTCGAAAGTAGCTTTGGCCTGACGCAGATCTCCCTGCTCCGCAAACGAGTCTCCGAGGACGAGGAATGCCCTTGCGAGCCAATAGTTCTGCTTTGTCCCGGAATCCGAAAAGGCATAGACGAGATCCTCTACGGCCTTGTATTCGGCACGATCGAACTTGTCCTGAACCAGGAGATACTCCGCCTCTGCCCCGTACCGGTCGGTCGGATTCTTGGCAAGTTTCGTAAAGAGCTCATAAGCGGCATCACGCCGGCTGAGAGAAAGAAGCGACTTTGCACGGACATATTCGGCCTCGCGCAGAAGTTCCGCAGATGGGGCCTCGGAGACAATCACAGAGGCGGCACAGTTCTCCGCTTCCGGATAGAGCCTTGCCCTGTAGGCCGAGCGCATGCGGCCGACAAGCGCTGTCTTTCCCGTGCCGACGGAAGAAGCCTTGCCATAGAGGGACGTGTAGGCGAGATAGGCCTCCTGCCAGTGTTCAAGTTTGTAGGAAAGCTCAGCATAGCGCAGCATGGATGCCTCGACAAACAGGCCCTCGCCCTTGTCGATGACGCCCTCGTAGGCATCTCTTGCACGTTCATAATCGCCGGACAGGCGGTAGCATTCGGCGATATAGTATTCAGCCTTGTCCCGACTCCGTCCGGATGGCCAGGCATTCAGATACTCTCCGAGCGTCACCCGCGCCTTGTCGTACTGACGGTCGAGAAAAAGCTGCTCTGCCGAAGCGAAATAGAGGTCGTCCTTTTCCTCCTCGGTCTTGGAACCGCCCTTGCCGATGTTCTCGATGTAGGCAAGGTAGTCCTTTGCACGACCCTCTGACTGATAGATTGACTCTATCGCAAGAAGGGCATTGTCGGCATATTCTGTCCCAGTCATATTCTCCGCCACGCGCTTGTAGTAGCCGAGGGCTTCTTCCTTGCGCTTAGCATTCCTTGCCATCATAGCCTTTTCAAGCAGTGCCTGCGCGACATAGGAACTGTCCTTCACTCCCTCCACGACAAGGTCGAAGCAATCCGATGCAGACTTGGCATCCTTATTCTCGACGTAACTGCGTCCGAGGTCCAGCATTGCCGGAGCATAGTGCTCCGATTCCGGGTTTGCGTCCTTCACCTCCCTTAGCCTCTCTATTTTCTTCTTCAGCTTGCCGTCCAGCCCGTATGCGACTGCAGCCTGCCAGTATGGGTAGATGTCGTCCGGATCGTAGTAGCTGTCGGCGACCTCGCCATAAGAGCTGGCTGCCGTCTTGTAGTCCCCTTGGATGAAGCTGCAGTCAGCAACGCGGGTCAGCGCGTCCTTCCTAAAGTCGGTGGAGTTGCGGGTGTAGGCGCCGTTCTGCTGCCGTGCGTACTCGTTGAACCACTTTACGGCCTGGCTATAGTCGCCGAGGCTGAAATAGGCATATCCTATATTATATGGTATGAGATTTCCCTCCGGAGTCCCGTCCAAAGCGGAGATGTTGTAGAGCGACTTGGACACCGAGACAGCATCGGCATAGTTACCGTTCCTATAGTAGGTTTCCGAGAGCCAATATTTCGCCAGCTGATTGAAAGGGTCGTCGCTGTCGGAATAGAACGTAACCGTCTTAAGGCACGGCACAGCGGCACGCAGGGAACCGGCCGAAAGAAGTTGCTTTGCCCTCAGATAGTTGGCTTTCATATAGTTGCGCTGCATTTCCCTGGTGAGGTCGTCAATGTTGTCGTAGGCATCTATCGCTCCCTGATAATCCCGGCTGTATAGGGCGGTGAGGGCGATGTAGCCGTAGATGTCCTGGCTGCTCGTGTCCGGGTAGCGCGCCAGATAGTCCCGGAACACGGATACGTCGGTGTTGAGGTCGAAGGCGAGCTTGGCATAGTTGAACATGGCATCCTTCTCTATGGTCTTGTCCCATGACTGGAGGGAGGCGTCGCGAAAGGCTCCCATCGCAGCGACCTTGTTCTTCGTCTTTATGTAGGAATATGCCATGTGGTAGTTGGCTATCTGCCCGAGAGAATCTGACCTGTCCTCCATTTTCCCGAAATTCTCTATCGCGCCGGCATAGTCCCCGACGGCATAGAGCACAGAACCGGCGAAGAAACGGTCGGAACGATTCATTTCTGCCTTTCCGGAGGCATTCAGATCGTAGTATTTCTTTGCTGTCGCTGCATCACCTGTCACGAGAGCGGACTCGGCAATCATCCTGTTTAACCTCGGCCGTCTGTCTTCCGGCACGGTCGCCGAAATCTTCGGTCCGTTCTTCAGAACGTAGTCGTAAGCGCCGAGCATGAAACGGCATTCGAGAGTGTAGTAGTCGGACATCTCAGCGAAACGTCTGTCCTTGCCGGATTTCGCGAACCAGTCAATCGCCTCGGAAAACTCATTGCGCTTGTAGCAGATGTAGCCAAGGGAATACTGCGACGGCGCCGTGTAGTCCGACTTCGGCAGCGCAACCACTTGGGAGAAAAGCTGATATGCCTTGTCGTAGTCGCCGGTTTCCTGCGAGGAGAACGCATATTTGAAAACATATTCCGTCCTTGATGAACGCCTCAATTGTTCGGGCGTCATGCCTGAAAATATTTTCGCGCACTCGGCGTATCTTCCTTGTTCAAAGAGGTTTACGGCATGGGCGAAATGAAGTCGCGGAAGCATCTCGGAATATGGATATTCTGTTTCGAACCATTCGATGTCATGGACATATCCGTAGGTTTCGAGAGCAGCGGAGCACAGAATCGAATATCCCTTAGCCTCGGAAGATGCGGTTTCCGAATATATGTTCTCGAATTCTGTCCTCGCATTGCTGTACATCCCCTTGTCGTAGAGTTTCACGGCACGGGAAAACGGAGAGCCCAAAACTGCGATGAGCGTAAATATATATAAACCCTTCAACATAAGCCAAAAATTTTACAAATTTACTCAATTTTTCTCACTATCTTTGCGTGGTTACGGCACTTTTTGCACATATTACGCCATTGCACGATGAAAACATTAATCAAATTCAAGGACGCGGACATAATTAACGGGGAGACAACGGTGATTTACGGGCTGAACCTCACGGTGAACGCAGGCGATTTCATCTATATCGTCGGAAAGGTCGGCACGGGAAAAACGTCCATCATACGGACAATGATTGCGGAAAATCCGCTCGAAAAGGGCGAGGGAGAGGTCTGCGGATACGACCTCCGGACCATCCGTGAACGGGACATTCCGTTTCTGCGCAGAAAGCTCGGCGTAATCTTCCAGGATTTTCAGCTACTTATGGACAGGAACGTACATGACAACCTGAGGTTTGTGCTTGAGGCGACGGACTGGAAGAATGACGCGGAGATGGAGACAAGGATTGAGGAGGTTCTAGGCGCTGTCGGAATGGCACGCAAGGCGCACAAGATGCCGCATCAGCTTTCTGGAGGAGAGCAGCAGAGAATCGCGATTGCAAGGTCTATTCTGAACAGGCCGGAGGTGATTCTGGCGGACGAGCCGACCGGCAACCTCGATGCGGAGACGGCGGACGGCATAATGCAGTTGCTGCGAAGACTGAACGGTGAAAACGGCACGGCAGTGGTGATGGTGACACACAATCTGCAACTATGCGAAAGGTTTCCCGGACGGGTCTTGGTGTGCAGGAACGAGGGATGTACGGAGGAAACGGAGAATGTGCTGGAGATAAGCGAAAGTGTGACGGAGGATTCCGGGGAGGAGGTGAAGGACGAGGGAAACTACACGGAGGCCATGACGGCCGGAATGGAGGACACGCAGGAATGACGAAACGGGAAAGATACGGGGCGGTGCTCGAAGCGCTTCGGGCCAAAATGGGAAAGGTCGGCAGCGAGCTGATGTTCGCCTCGCCGTTCCAGTTGATTGTAGCAGTCGTTCTTTCGGCACAGTGCACCGACAAGAGGGTCAACATGGTGACTCCGGAACTTTTCCGGCGCTGGCCGGATGCGGAGTCTCTGTCACTGGCTTCTTTTGAGGAGGTGTTCGAAACTGTACATTCCGTGTCCTATCCCAACAGCAAGGCACACCATCTGATCGAGCTTTCTAAAATGATAGTCAGCGACTTCGGAGGCGAGGTGCCGTCGGATACTGAAGATCTGGTGAAACTGCCCGGGGTTGGGAGGAAAACTGCGAACGTAGTCGCCGCGATAGTCTACGGAAAGCCTGTAATTGCAGTCGACACTCATGTTTTCAGAGTTTCGAGACGCATCGGTCTGTCGGACGGAACGAATGTTGAAGCTGTGGAGAAAGATTTGACACGGAACATTCCCGCGGAACAGCGTGCTGACGCTCATCATTATCTGCTGCTCCATGGCAGATATGTGTGCACAGCCCGTGCCCCGCACTGTGAGGAATGTGTCGTAAAGGAATGGTGCCGCGGATACAAGTCCGGAAACACGGAAGTGGAGAAGGCTCATTAGCAGTCGGCTATATGTTAATGTAATCACTTTTTGAAATATACGCTTATGTTTTATGTAACGTCTGAAAACATCCTTTTTATCGGTTCTATACTCATATTTTGCAGCATACTCGTATCGAGAGCCAGCTCAAGGTTCGGAATTCCGGCCTTGTTACTCTTCCTTATTGTAGGAATGCTTTTCGGGAGCGACGGACTCGGGATTGTTTTCAACGACGTGAACAAAGCCAACTTCATCGGTATGGTCGCCCTGTGCATCATCCTTTTCACCGGCGGCATGGAAACCAAACTTTCCGAAATCAGGCCTGTGCTTGGCCCGGGGCTGGTGCTGTCGACCCTCGGCGTGCTTCTTACGGCGGCGATTACAGGAGGATTCATCTTTTTAATGAACGGATGGAAAGGCGTCGGACTCGGGCTGCCGCTCGTCTCATGCCTGCTCCTTGCGGCGACCATGTCCTCGACAGACTCGGCGACCGTGTTCGCGATGCTGCGCGGCAAAAACATGAGGCTGAAGAACAATCTCCAACCGATGCTTGAACTTGAGAGCGGATCCAACGACCCGATGGCCTACATAATAACGGTGGTCCTGATTGAGATTGCCACATCGCTCAGCGGAGGAAAGGACCTTGCACTGGGGGTGAGCGCAGAAATGGTTCAGGAAGCCGGCTTTACGTCGATAGAAAGCTACACGAACTACATGACAGTGTGGAACGCGATTAAGGTATTTCTGCTACAGTTCATAGTCGGAGGAGCAGTGGGAATCGGTATCGGGTATGCAACGGTATGGCTTCTGAACAAGGTACAGCTTAACAATACCCCTCTCTATGCGATTATGCTCCTGAGCATCGTATTCTTCGCATATTCGCTCGCCGGCATGCTTCCCGGCAATGGTTACCTCGCCGTCTACATCGCCGGCATCCTCATCGGAAACAGCAAATTCAACCACCGCAAACAGATTCTCGCGTTCCTCGACGGGCTCACTTGGATGATGCAAATCGGGATGTTCCTCTTGCTCGGATTGCTGGTCAATCCGATTCAGATGCTGCACACGGCGCCTGTGGCGATACTCATTGGAGTGTTTATCATGCTCGTGGCACGTCCTGCGGCAGTTTTCGGATGTCTGCTCCCATATAGGAACATAAGTCCTAAGTCGAAACTGTTTGTCTCATGGGTAGGCCTCAAGGGCGCCACTCCGATTATCTTTGCGACCTACCCGATACTCAGCCACATCGAGGGAGGAGACATCATCTTCAACATAGTGTTCTTCATAACCCTGATGTCTCTCGTAATCCAGGGCGGAACGCTTCCGCTCGTGGCCAAGTGGCTGAAGCTAAATGATGAATCCGCCGTGCAGGAGAAGGAGTTTGACGTCGACCTGCCGGAAGAGGCCGGAGATCTGACAGAGACAACTCTCACGGAAGAAATGGTGAAGGATATGGTCGAGGCAGGAGGCACCGCCCTCAAGGATCTGTCGCTGCCTGACGGAGTCCGGGTGCTGATGATAAAGCGTGACGGCAAGTTCATCGTGCCGACGGGCACCACGGAACTCCAGGTCGGCGACCATCTGCTGATTATCAGTGAATCGACCGAGGATGTGGGAAAGACGGTGCTGTTGGCCTGATCTCAGCGACACGAATACTAAAAGAAGGGAGACCAAAAGTCTTTTGTTCCCCCTTCTTCAGATTTGTTTGTAGCGGGACCCAGGATTGAACTGGGGACCTCATGATTATGAATCATGCGCTCT
>ERZ779877.185-NODE-185-length-73053-cov-6.734952_pt1 | contig 73053 bp, 65 predicted proteins | sample MGYA00511556_ERZ779877 | MGnify/ENA primary metagenome ERZ779877 (study PRJEB29588, sample SAMEA2159338) | human gut metagenome | biome: human gut; feature: human-associated habitat; material: faeces | place: Denmark | collected 2008/2010 ... | reverse complement strand
CGAGATACCCCTAATAGGGGTCGCAGACGTTAGTCTGCGGGGGTTAGGAAGTCCGAAGGAGGGGGAACAAAAGACTTTTTGGTCACCCTCTGTTGCAGGGCGTGTCTCTGTGGAAATTCCGGCCGGCTGTTCCTTGTCCTGTGGAACGCATTTCTGATGTTCCACAAACACCCCGTTCATCAAATCACCGCCCCAAAAGCGTATGATAGCGTTGGGGTCCTTATCGTATATCCCGCGCATCAGGTTCGACCCGTGGAGGTCGCCGGACGCTTCGCCTGCAATGATGTAGTATCTCATATTAGAAAGCCACCTCGCTCAGAATCTTAAGCTGTTCATAGTCAGTGCTGTCGATGGTGTGCGGAACAATGGAGACATATCCGTTGTCGGTGAGCAGATGGTCGGCGTCGGAGCTGTTGTCGGTGTCGCTGCTGAAGTTTCCCACCAACTTGTACATCTTTTCCGCCGGTTTCTCTGACGGATCTCCTGTAGGCGCACCATTCAAGGAGGCCGCTATTGCCTCCGCCTCATCGAGACTTCTGAATTCCTTGACCCAGCGTCCTCGGCCCATATATCCGGCTCTTACGCCCTTGATCTCGTCTGCCGGGACAGAAGGAAAGTTCACGTTGTAGTATGTCATATAGCTATGTCGCGGGAGTTCCACGAGTTTCTCGAATATTCCTGGAAAGTATTTTTCGATCTGCGAGAAATCTGCGTCAGGATTGTGGTCGCAAAGCGAAACTCCAATGCCGAGAATATGATTCACAGCCGCTTCTGCCGTCGCTCCGAGTGTGCCGGAGTAGCAGGACGCAACTGAAGTGTTCGCACCATGATTGATGCCTGACACAATGACATCCGGCTTCCACCCGAGCCACGGTGTGCTCATCGCGAACTTTACGCAGCTGGCCGGCGTCGCGTCAAGATATGCCCACCTTTCCGTATGCTCCAGTCCGTCCTCACCCACGAAGGTCGACGACTCGATTTCCTTGAATGCTATCTTTTCAGCTCCGAGGGATACGGCCATCGACATTCCGGACTGTGCGGAAAACGGGGCTATGACGGCCACATTTCCATATTTCTTCATCATTTTCGTCAGCACCGCAATTCCCTTGGACTCGAATCCATCGTCATTTGTAATAAGTATGTTCATTTGTACGTTTTGTTTATTATTCCATTCAATTTTGCCTATTTAATTTTCATTTGCAAAGATAGTTTTATTATTTCATTATTTTTCGTATTTTTGCGGCGCTTTTTCGGAGATGTGGTGTCTCGGCGCAGAATTTGTATTTGACTACATGGTTTTGCCGGACTCAAAGTTCCGGACTGAGGATGAAATTTGTATAACAACTTAATATTACAAAACAATGATTAGACTTGGTATTAACGGATTCGGTCGTATCGGCCGTATGGTATTCCGTGCTGCCGTTGAGAACTTCTCAAACGACATTCAGGTTGTAGGTATCAACGACCTTCTTGATGCTGACTATCTCGCTTACATGCTTAAGTATGATTCAGTTCACGGTCATTTCAACCATGACATCAAGGTTGAAGGCAACTATATGATCGTAGACGGCAACAAGATCCAGATTTTCGCCGAGAAGGATCCTTCACAGATCACTTGGGGCGCACTTGACGTTGACGTGGTAGTTGAGTCTACCGGCTTCTTCCTTACTGAGGAGCTCGCTTCTGCACACCTCAAGGCTGGTGCAAAGAAAGTCATCATGTCTGCACCTTCAAAGGATGCCACTCCGATGTTCGTATATGGCGTAAACGACAAGACTTACGCTGGACAGAAGATCATTTCCAACGCATCTTGCACAACTAACTGCCTCGCGCCTATCTCCAAGGTTCTCCACGAGACATTCGGCATCAAGAGAGGTCTCATGACAACCGTTCACGCAGCCACTGCAACTCAGAAGACTGTCGATGGCCCTTCAAAGAAGGACTGGAGAGGTGGACGTGGTATTCTTGAGAACATCATTCCTTCTTCAACAGGTGCTGCAAAGGCTGTCGGCAAGGTTCTTCCTGAACTCAACGGCAAGCTCACCGGTATGTCAATGCGTGTCCCTACCTCTGACGTTTCAGTTGTTGACCTCACTGTAGAGCTCGAGAAGCCTGCAACTTACGAGGAAATCTGCGCTGCAATGAAGAAGGCATCTGAGGGCGAGCTCAAGGGAGTTCTCGGATACACTGACGAGGCTGTCGTTTCAACCGACTTCCGTAACGACGCACGCACTTCAATCTTCGACGTTAAGGCCGGCATCCAGCTCGATCCTACCTTCGTTAAGGTTGTGTCTTGGTACGACAACGAGTGGGGTTATTCAAACAAGGTTTGCGAAATGGCCCGCGTAATCTCTAAGTAATTGAAGCCTCTGGATGTTCACTTGCTTTGCAATTGGAAATCCAGAAGACATCTTCAACTCTTTCAGAGTTTCAATAAAGGCTTCCGCTTCGGCGGGAGCCTTTTTTTGCATACATTGTCTTATTGCTGAACGGCAACAACGGAAAGGTCGCAGGGGGTGGGGATGCCATAGACGGTGGCGTGGTCGGTAAACTGCCACATCATCCAATTTTTGAAGCGGGGTGCTCCGAGGCTGCTGCCGAAACCGTAGCGGGCAATCCAGATGGGGTAATGTTCAAAAATTTCGGGTGAAAGCCGCTCGCGAAGAAAGGCGTCGCCGGTGTAGATGATGGGGCGTCGCCCGTAGTGTTCCTCAATAATCCCGAGCCAGACGAGCAGCCTGCGGTTGAGCTCGGAATTGCTGCATCCTGCATGGATGGTCTCCACGTCAAGAATCGGTGGCAGGTCCTTATGGCGGATGTTCCCTACCGTGTGAATGAAGTTTTGCGCCTGCTTCTCAGGAGACTTTGAACTTCTGAAAAAATGGTAGGCTCCGCGGCTATATCCAGCCTTGGCCGAGCGCTTCCAGTGATCCGAGAACAGTGCATCGCGATGATTCTCTCCTTCTGTTGCCTTGACCATAACGTAGCGCACTCGTTGTATGGTAGTCGCGGCCTTGATGTCCCTCATTGTATGCCCCTGCGCATCGGTGAGGACCATCAGAGAGTCCCAGACTATGCCTTTCTGATATTTGGAGATGTCGACAGCGTAGCCGTAGTGCCCTTCGGGAACCTGCACGCCCGTCTCTCCAGTGCATCGGCTGACAAGCACAGGAACAACGACAAAGATCAGCACCGTCAAGACTGCCACCGCTGCGAACCAGTAGACGGAAACAACTTTCTCCTTCCGCTTTTTCCTGCCCCTCTTCCGAACTTTCTTCTGTTTTTCGCTGTGCTTAGGGTCTTTTGCCTGTTTCTCACCATGTAACTTTCTTGTTGTAATTGACGCTTTCGCCTTATTCTCGGGCTTTTGAGCATCTTTCCTTGCTGCCATTTCGTGGACTATCTGCTCGGAATGAATGTTTCCGGGACTGGCATCTGATAGACTGATGCACGGAGGAATGCCTTGTAGGCCTCAAGGTCTGTGAGAAGATCTTGCTGCTCCACCGAGATTGTCTCTCCGATTGCCACTCTGTGCTTTCCCTTGGATTTGTTCAGAAGTTCTCGTGGAAGACGGAGCAGACGCACTTTCCAGTCAATAAGACCGAGTGAGTAGTAGAGCCAGGAATTGTGGTCGAGAAAATGAATCGGCACAATAGGCACTCTTGCCTTCTTGATTAGATGAATCATGCTCTCCTGCCATTCGCGGTCCGCAATCTCTTTTTTGCCGGGATGCAGGTCGGATACGGCTCCGGAAGGGAAAAATCCCATCGGTTTTCCTTCGTGGAGATTTTCGAGAGTCGCACGCACTCCGTTGAGAGTTGTATGTGTGGGCTCTCCTTTTTGTGTGGTTGTCGGATTGACTGTTATGAATGCGGGACGAAGAGTTTCCACCCTAGCGAGAATTTCGTTCACCATCACCTTGTAGTCCGGACGTTTCGGGAGTATGAGGTCGAGGAGTATGATGCCGTCGAGTCCTCCGTAAGGGTGATTACTGATGGTGATGAATGCTCCTTTGGGAAGATTTTCGAGTCTTTCGTGATTGCCGATGAGGTAGTTACAGCCCATCGCTTCGAGTATCCTGTGGGCGGATTCTCCCGGATTCTTTCCCTCGAAAGATCTGTTGTAGAGGCGGTTGACTCCGTTTATTCCCAAAAGTGCGAAAAGTCCTTTTGCAAACCATTGACCCCAGGCGCCCTTGAACAGGGGTGCCATATTCCCGAGTTCTTCAATGCTCAGCACTTCGTGCTCGGGCCTTTCTGTCTTTTTGCGGAAAACGAAAATCTCGGCGAGGAAGTAGTTGAGTATGCCGGAGATGCAGACGGCAAGCAGGTTGCAGAGCCATGCATCCCAGCCGAAGAGTCTCTCGAAGAGTACGAGGAATACCATCTTTACGAGGAATCCGAAGATGCACGAGACATTGAACCCGCCGAAATGCCTCCAGAAACTCTTCGCTGACGAGCGGTTGCTGATGCGGTTTTTCCAAATCCAATAGTAGGACATGAGGAAGTTCGCGAAGGTCGCCACCTCAAACGAGATGGCCGGGCCTATCCAATATTCTCCCCAATACTGGAATCCGCTCCAGAACCCGCTGGCAGGGTGCGCCTCTACCATAGCTTTCAGCACCCAACCTACAGCCCAAAGTACAGCCGTGTCCACGACTGTACCAAGTGCGCGGCTGACCACAAAGTCAACCCATTTTTTCAATGAAAGGACTTTGTCCTTCTCCTCTTTCATTTCGTTGTTACTCAGTAAACGTTCCGTCAAATTTCTTCGGCGGGTCAATCTTCGAAAATGCCCTCTCGTCCCTTATTTGGGAGCTGATGAGGAGGATGAAGATGAGGCAACCGAGTCCGATTGCAATCCAGTCGAAGAGACTGTAGACGCCATTGAGGCTCTCAAGTCCTCCGCTGAAGCATCCGACTGTGACGTCGTATTGGCTCCACGGGAAATAAATCAGGAAGATAATAAACAGCGCAGCGATGACACGGAATTCTGTAGGTCCGAGCTTGCCGTAGGTGAGCTTGAACTCGTTTTTGAGAATCGTGCCGATGTAGGTGTGAGCGGAGATTGCAAGATAGGCAACCAGCACAAACAGAGCCACATCCATCCTCACGATAGGGGAGAGTCCTGCGCCGACACACATCACGATGATGGTGAATATGTCGATGTTGTGGTCGATGAAGAAGCCGTAGACAGGCCTCTGCGTATGCCTCACGCGGGCCATCGAGCCGTCGAGACTGTCACCATACCAGTTCAGAAACAATCCGAACACCGAGAGCCACATCCAGTTGAGATTGATGTTGGCAAGTCCAAAACCAACCGCGCAGAGTACTGCACCTAAAGTTCCTACTGCAGTCAGCATATTAGACGTTGCCCACACAGGCTGGCGTTTTGCAAGCCAGACCAAAGCCTTTTTCTCCACTCCGTTGAGCAGAGAAGTTTGGATTCGTGTCGCTTTTTCGTTTCCCATAATGTTTGTCTTTTATTTTTTTAGACAAATTTAATGATTTGTTTCAAAAATGAAAAAATATTGCTACATCTTGTAATATCCTCGAAGAATTTTGGAGAAAAGAGAGGATGGCAATATCTCCTTGAGCAGTACTGAAAGGCTCTGTTCGAACGTCGCTACGACATATCTGTTTCGCGGACGGCGTGCCTTCGCAATCCTTGCCACCGTCTCCGCCACCTTTACAGGCTTAAGCCCATGACCTTCATCGTTCTCTATCTTGCTCATTGCCAGCGCGTATGCCGGGTATGCCTCAGCCACCTCCTGAGCGGTCTTCCGCCTCTTTTCTGTGAATCCGGTGGAAAAGTCACCCGGGTTTATGAGCGAGACTGAGATCCGGAAATTGTGGACTTCCATCCTAAGGGCCTCGGCATAGCCCTCGATGGCAAATTTGCTCGCCGAGTAGAATCCCTGGAATGGCAGTCCCATGAGCCCTCCTATCGAACTGAGGAAAACAATCTTTCCGCATTTTCGCGTTCTCATGTGCGGCAGCACAGCCTTCGAGAACCTCACCATTCCCATAAAGTTCGTATCCATCTGGAGTTCAATCTCCTCGTCTGGGGTGAACTCAATCGGACCTCCTATGCCCATCCCCGCATTGTTCACGAGCATATCGATGTGTCCCTGTTCCGCAATCACTGTGTCCACAGCTCGTTTCACGGATTCAGCGTCCCTGACGTCGGCATTCAGATAATGAACTCCGGGGATAGGTTCAACTTCACGCCGTACCGTACCATAGACAGTATATCCCGTTTCGGCAAGCATCCGTGCCGACTCAAGCCCGAATCCCGAAGAAATCCCCGTTATTAGAACAACCTTAGTTTCCATGATTCAGAGGTAATTAGCCCATAATAAAACAGAGCATCCCGTCTCTGCGAAATGCTCTGTAAAGTTATAAAATTTCTCCCGACTTAAAGGACTGCCATAATGGCGCCTACAAGTGCAAGAATTGCGTAGAACTCAGGAAGAGCGGCGTAGATGAGGGTGTTTGTCATCACGCTGTGTCCCTGGCTTTCACCTACGATACCGTTTGCGCAGACCTGACCCTGACGGATTGCAGAGAAAAGGCAAACGAGTCCGACTGCAAGACCTACTCCGAAAAGAAGCGGACCCTGAACAGCGAAATCAGGCTTGAAGACTACGAGCCAGAGGAGGAATCCCACGAATCCGTAGAGACCCTGAGTTGCAGGAAGTGCAGAGAGAATCATATAAGTGGATGATTTCTCCGGATTCTTTTTGAGTGCGCCCTCGGCTGCGTTTGCAGCGATGGTTGTTCCGTAGCTGGAACCGATGCCGGCCAGACCAAGCATAAGGCCGAGGCCAAGATAACCAAGAATTTCGTTCATAATTGTTTTATTTATTTGTTATATTTTATTTTTCTTTTTGATGTCTTTGGCAATTTATGTCTTTAACAGTCAATGTCTTTGGCATCATTTCTTTTTTGTCAGAGGGTTGTATTTTGCTCCGCTTCCCTCATAGCCGGAGTTCTTGAAATACTCCACGAATGTCAGACGCAGCGGGTGCACAAAGGCTCCAAGGCAAGACATCGCGAGGTTCAGCACGTGACCGAAAATGAGGATGATGATGCAGAACACCCAGTTCACTCCCGGAACAGGAATGTCGAGAATCATCGTTCCCATTATGTTGAACGCATTTCCGAGCATACCGCCGGCAAGACCGAGGGCATAGAGTCGGATGTAACTCAGAACGTCGCCCAACAATCCGGTCACCATATTGTATGTGTCCCAAAGGCCGGAGCCGATGTTCAGAAGCGGATTGCGTCCAGGTGTGTTGAAAACATAGATTGCAAGGCCGCTGACGACAGCGAGCGCGATGATTGTCCATTTGAAGGCTTCAGCAGAGAGAACTTCAGTCATCCCGAGTGAAACCACCACCAGACCACCGACAATCAGAGTTGTCCATCCCCAGGTTGCGACAGTTTTCTTGAAACCGAAGCGTTTGGTGAAGTTGATGGTCTTGATTATCATCGCAAGGCAGATGTGCAGCACACCGATTGCAACGGCAAGCACCATCTGAACAGGGAATCCCGCAATCTTCGCATCAGGGAACCATCCGTCGATGCAGAGCCCTTTCAGCCAGGCAGGTGCCCAGGAAGCCTCCAGAATGCTCATTCCGAAGAATGTGCCGAGGAAAATTCCCACAACGAAGGTCATTCCGCCAAGGAAGGCGATGAGCCTGTGCATCTTGCCGAGGCTCGAATCCTTCATCTTCAGTCTGAGCACGAGCGCTATCAGCATAAGAAGTATTCCGTAGCCGGCGTCTCCCATACACATTGCGAAGAAGAGCATAAAGAACGGACCGAGTACCGGGGTGGGGTCGAACTCGTCGTAGGCCGGCACACCATACATTCCGGTGAGCACCTCGAAGTTCTTTGCAAACCAGTTGTTCTTCAGCTTCACCGGAGGATTGTCCTCTTTGGTAGCCGCCTCGTGGCTGTAGTAGATGTCCATCGAGTCGAAGCTGGCGCAGAGCCTCTTATCGTCCGATGTCGGAGCAAAGCCGGTGAGAACGGTGAGGTAGTTGTCAACTGCCTTTTCTGTGGCCGCCTCTGCGAAATAGAGGTCGAGACGGGAAAGGGCGTCGTTGTATGCCTTACGGATTTCGTCACTGCAACTTTTGAGGTTTGCAAGCAGTTGCTGCTCCTTCTCGAGTTTGCTCTGCAAGAGGGAGAGTTTTTCTTCAGCCTCATTCACAGAACCTTCAGGAGCAGGGACAGCCTCAATCGGGAAACTGTACTCTTCTTCCGCAGGGGAAACAGTCACGAAAAACACCTTCGACTCAGTCTCACTGATGACTTCCAGCGGTCGGATTTCAGCCCAAGACGGGTCGAATTTCTTTTTCATACAGCTGTAGAATCGCAGCTTAAGTCCCTGGGACTCAAGTCTGTGGATGTCTTCGCTACGGAAGCTGCCCCACGGCTGACGAACTGCGATTTCCTTCTTTGTCGCAGCAATCTCCGCCGAAATCTCAGCAATCCTGTCTTGAGTCTCCAAAACCGCATCTACAGGGCAACCGTCGAATTTGAAGTCCTTTTCACTCCCGGCTTTGCAAGCCGCGAGAATGGAGAGGGCTTTTTTCGCACGGTCAGCCTCTGCGAGCATTTCGGAAGACTGCTCGTCAATCGGTTTGAGGGAGCGTGAGATGTCAACGACTCCAAGTTCCTGAAGTGAATTCAGGAATCCTTCTGTCTGCTCCGAAAGCAGGATGAAGGAATATTTTGTCATTTTAGTTACCATCTTCTGCGTCCTCCTCTGCCGCGTGTCTTTGCTTGACAATCTTGGAAGCCGCCTTTGAGAGGTTTTCCTCGTCTTCCATATACCTTTTTATCTTGCGAATCGCCTCCTGATAGCCCGGAATCTGCACCTTTTCGTAAAGGTTCACTTTCTGGGTGGTCTTTTTTCTCTGGAAATCCAGAATCCGGCTCTTCTCTTTGTAGACCTCCGACTCTATTCCAAGACGCGAGAGTTCTTTGAGTATTGCCACACCGTCGGCATACCAGGCCGGTTTGACGAAGGCGTTGAATTCGTGTATTTCGAAGCTGATTCCCTTCAGTTCCGGGGTTTTCACACCGGCCACTTTCACCGTGACGAGTTCCACGTCAGTGATGGATATGAGGCCAGGTTCAAACTCGTTCCACAAGGCAGCAAGATAATCGTATTTGTTAAGGGCGGCTTCAAGGTCTTCAATCAACTTCTCCGAATAATCCTTGGCACGGCGAACCTCCAGACGCAACGCGCTCTCCTTGTTCTTCAGGGTAGGGAGGGCGTTTTGGCGCATCTTCAGCTGCTTGCCAATTTCATTCAAAGACGTTTTGTTATATTGAAATTTGATCGCCATAAAACACTAATTTTTCCAATATTTATCAATCAAGGCTTGCTTGATGCCGGTTTCTGCTTTGGAGAAATACTTGCCGAAGAGTTCCCAGGCAGTGTCGAGCATCTCGTCGAGACTGATGTTGACATCGATTGAAAGGATTCTTGTGGCGTAGTCCTTCGCGTAGGCAAGACAACGGTGGTCGTAGTCCGAAAGGTCGAAACCGTTCTCAAGCTTGGTCTTTGCATTCTGGGCATCAGCGTAGAGACGGACAGAGGCGTTCATCACCTGTGAGTGGTCTTCCCTTGTCTTCTTTCCCTGAACGAGCTGCTTGAGCCTGGAGAGTGAACGGAACGGGTCGATGATGACCTTGCCGGAATCCGGGTCGTTACGGAGGAAGAGCTGTCCCTCGGTGATGTAACCGGTGTTGTCCGGAATCGCGTGGGTGATGTCTCCGTCGTTGAGGGTGGTCACAGCGATGATGGTGATAGAACCGCCGTCAGGAAGCTGCACCGCCTTCTCGTAAATCTTTGCGAGGTCGGAGTAGAGCGAACCAGGCATCGAGTCCTTCGATGGAATCTGGTCCATACGGTTCGACACGATGGAGAGCGCATCCGCATAAAGTGTCATATCTGTCAGAAGCACAAGCACTTTCTCGTTCTTCTCCACTGCAAAATACTCGGCGGCTGTAAGCGCCATATCCGGAATGAGGAGTCGCTCAACAGGCGGCTGCTCGGTGGTGTTTACGAAAGAGATGATTTTGTCGAGTGCACCCGCAGCCTCAAATTCGTGTTTAAAGTAGAGGTAGTCGTCGTTTGAAAGACCCATACCTCCGAGGATAATCTTGTCCACGTCCGCACGGAGGGCAACCTGCGCCATCACATTGTTATATGGCTGGTCGGAGTCCGCAAAGAACGGAATCTTCTGTCCGGAAACGAGTGTGTTGTTGAGGTCAATGCCGGCGATACCTGTCGGGATAATCTCAGAAGGCTGTCTTCTCTTATATGGGTTCACTGAAGGACCGCCGATTTCGCGGACTTCGCCTTCAACCTCAGGGCCGCCGTCAATCGGGTGTCCGTATGCGTCGAAGAATCGTCCTGCGAGTTCATCGCTCACGTGAAGGTTCGGAGCCTCGCCGAGGAAAGTCACTTCAGCATCCGTCGGAATACCTTCCGTGCCGGAGAAAACCTGAAGCGTCACGACCTCACCCTTGGTCTTTACGACCTGTGCAAGCCTGCCTGCGACAATGGCAAGCTCATCGTTGGAAACACCGTCAGCCCTGAGCGAAACTGTGGCCTTGGTGATGCTTTCCAACTTTGTGTAGATTTTCTTATATGCCTTATTTGCCATTGCTCAGGAGTGTATTAAGTTTGTTTTCAAATTCCTTGAACTGCTCGCTGTGGAACTCGGAGTAGTTCATCTGACGGAGAATGTTGATGATTTCCTTGAAGAAGTCACGGCATTTCTCGAAGTCCTCAAATTCGAAATGGCGCTCACAGATGCCGAGCACGAGTTCGACCATATATTTCTGCCTGTCAAGAGGGCAGAGTGCGTCGATTGCGTCGAATGCATCCTGCTGAAGCACCACAAAGTCAATGAGTTCGGACTTCCAGAACAACTCGTGGTAGTTCATCGGAACACCGTCGTCACCTAGGATGTTGATTTGCTCCTGCGCTTCGCGGCCCTTACGGATGAGGTTTTTGAGTCCGTTGACTTTTTCCGTCCATCCCGGGGCGATTGTCTTTTCGAGATATTCCTGAATCTCCGGATATTCGAGATATTTTGAATATGAGTCAATCGGGTTCACCGCAGGGTATCTCTTCTGGTCGGCACGCTTCTGCTCAAGAGCGTAGAAGCAACGTGCAGCCTTCTTGGTGGACTCGGTCACAGGCTCCTTGAGGTTACCTCCCGCAGGGGATACTGTTCCGATGAAGGTCACAGAACCTGTCTGGCCGTTGTTCAGAATGACCATTCCGGCACGTGCATAGAAGTTTGAGATGATGGCAGAAAGGTCCACAGGGAATGCGTCCGCTCCAGGAAGCTCCTCCAGACGGTTACTCATCTCCCTGAGGGCCTGTGCCCATCTTGAAGTGGAGTCCGCGAGCAGGAGAACCTTCATACCCATCGCACGGTAGTATTCGCAAATGGTCATTGCCGTGTAAACGGATGCCTCACGTGCGGCTACAGGCATATTGGAGGTGTTGCAGATGATGGTTGTACGCTCCATAAGGTGACGTCCTGTGTGCGGGTCAATCAGTTCCGGGAACTCGGTGAAGATTTCCACCACCTCGTTTGCACGCTCTCCGCAGGCTGCCATCACGATGACCTGTGCGTCACCCTGCTTTGCAATCGCGTGCTGGAGCACTGTCTTTCCGCAGCCGAACGGTCCCGGGATGAAGCCCGTACCTCCCTCTGCAATAGGGTCGAGAGTGTCGATTACGCGGACTCCCGTCTCCATAATTCTTGAAGGTCTCGGTTTTTCCTTATAACCCTTTACAGCCACTTTCACCGGCCATTTCTGGATCATCGTGACCTTCACTTCCTCACCGTTTTCGTTCACGAGTACCGCCATCGTGTCGTCAATCTTGTACTGACCTGCTGCGGCAACGGATTTCACCGTGTATTCACCCTTGAAAGAGAACGGCACCATAATCTTGTGAGGCAGCCATCCCTCCTTCACTTCTCCAAGCCAGTCTGCAGCAACGACTTTGTCGCCTTCCTTTGCAATCGGAGTGAAGTCCCAGAGTTTTTCGTGGTCGAGAGGCTCTGTGTATTCGCCCCTCTTGAGGAAGACTCCCGTCATCGTGGTGAGGTTGTTCTGGAGTCCGTCGTAGCAGCTCGAAAGCAAGCCCGGACCCAATGTGACCTCAAGCATCTTGTTCTCGAAAACTACCTTGTTCCCGTTTTTCAGGCCACGGGTGCTCTCGAAAACCTGCACAGCCGCATTGGAACCGTTCACCTTGATGACCTCCGCCATAAGATGCGTCCCATCAAGGTCGATGTAGCATATTTCGTTCTGCGACACCGGTCCGTCCACCGCGACAGTGACAAGGTTTGAGACGATGCCCGTCACCTTTCCTGTAGTCTTGTTCATATTGATTTATACTTTAATTTATTTTTTCAAATTTATCTGCCACTCCCGAAAATCAGCTTCCGGAGCGGCCGCCCCGAAGGACCTAAGCACCCGTGTAGTTTACGCCCTTGAATGTGCCGCGCACTTCTCCGACGAGTTTGCGGAACATTTCGCGTCCGCTCTGCTCGTCGAGCCTGTACCAGCGGGCCACGACCTGCATCTTCACGATGAACGCAAGCACCGCCTCGATGTCGAAATAGTCGAAGACCGTCATTTTGGAGACATTCTCCCAAACAAGGTCGTCCAAAGCCCTTTCTCGCACCAGAAGGTCGTCTCCCCGAAGGATGCTTTCCACAGCCTCTTCCTCTTCGAAAGGCAGTTCGAGAGCCTCGCCGTCCTTGCCGAGGAGCACCATAAGGTCTTTATCGGCAGGTCTTCCGAGCTCTTTGTTGAGGTATTTCACCTTCAGGTTCCTCAGGCAGAGGTCGAAGCGGAAATATTCGCGCAGAAAACGGTTTCTGTGTGCGAGTGCTTCGGCATAGAACTCCGGAGTGAGGCAATCATCGGCATAGCCTTTCATCAGAAAGTCCACCAGAGCATTGTCAGCGGAGTCCAACTGTTCACGAATCTGGGCGATGAACTCGTCTGGAGTCGTGTCAGTGAACCGGAAGCCGCTGTCAACCACAGGGAGGCCGGCAATTATATATTCGTAGTTCTTCATATTATCCAAATAGGATTTTCTTTGTTGCAGGACGCAGATACTCGCTGATGAGTTCCTTGAATGCCTCGTCGCTGAAATTGACGAAATAGCCGCCGTCCTTAGGCCCGATGGTGAATCCGCCTCCGATTTTCTTGCTGAACTTCACTTCCACCTCTTTGCCGAGAGTTTTGGCTACTTCCTTTTTCACGAATGTGTCGAGATTGCCTTTTGCGCTTTCCGGCAGGCAGAGTTCGATGCCGCAGTCCTTGCCTTCAGCGAATGCCTTTACGGCTGTGGTGATGATTGTCTTGATGAACTCCTCGTCTGAAAGGGCTGCCTTAACTTTAGCGTCAGTAGCCTCAGTCACAATGAGTTTCTCGATTGCCTGGCGTGTCTCGCTCACTGTCTGTCTCGATGCGAGAGCGATGTCTCCGGCAGTCTTGGTCTTGAGGTCTTCAGCATCTTTCTGCGCTTTAGCAACAATGGCATCAGCCTTTTTCTTGGCCTGGGCAATGATTTCCTCCGCCTCAGAGTTTGCTTTTGCGAGAATTGCCTCTCCCTCAGCCTTACCTTTTGACAGCCCCTCGTTGTAGAGTTTGTCTGTCAGTTCCTGCAATTTGTTCTGCATTTTTTAGTATTTTTATTGTTATTATATTTTATTCAATTTTCGCAACTGCGTCGGCACTATCCCAAAAATCCCAGCAGAATACCCGCGGCCACCGCTGAACCAATCACTCCCGCCACATTCGGTGCCATCGCGTGCATAAGAAGGTGGTTGTCTTTGTCAAACTTTCGTCCAACCACTTCGGACACCCTCGCGGAATCCGGAACTGCGGAAACTCCCGCATTGCCTATGAGCGGATTGATTTTTCTGCCTTCCTTGCAAAACAGGTTCATTATTTTCACAAAAAGCACGCCGCAGAAAGTCGCAATTACAAAGGATATAAGCCCCAGAATGAAGATTTTAATCGACTGCGGAGAAAGGAATTGGTCGGCCTGTGTGGATGCTCCCACCGTGAGCCCGATGAGTGTGGTGACAACATCAATCAGCGGCCCTCTGGCTGTCTCTGCAAGCCTTCTGGTCACTCCGCTCTCTTTCAGGAGATTACCGAAAAAGAGCATACCCAAAAGCGGAAGACCCGACGGGACGATGAATGCCGTGAGTATGAATCCGACAATCGGGAACATTATTTTCTCTCTCTGGCTGACCACTCTTGGAGGCGCCATTTTGATGAGTCTTTCCTTCTTTGTGGTTAATAAAAGCATAATCGGCTCCTGAATCACCGGTACAAGCGCCATATAGGAATATGCCGAAACTGCGATTGCTCCCAGAAGATGTGGGGCGAGTTTGGAACTGAGGAAAATGGCCGTAGGACCGTCCGCACCGCCGATGATTCCGATTGCTCCGGCCTCCTGCGGGGTGAATCCGAGCCAGAGCGCAAGAAGGAATGCTCCGAAAATGCCCATCTGTGCCGCCGCTCCGATGAGTATCAGACGCGGTTGGGAAATCAGAGAGGAAAAATCGGTCATCGCGCCTATTCCCAGAAAAATCAAAGGGGGATACCAGCCCTTCACAACTCCCTGATAGAGAATGTTTAGCACCGACCCCTCCTCATATATGCCCACCTGCATCCCGGATGGAAGCGGAATGTTGCCGACAATGATTCCGAAACCAATCGGAACCAGAAGCAGCGGCTCCCATTTTTTGACTATACCCAGAAAGATGAAGATGAGGCCAATCGCCACCATCACAAGGTGCTGCCAGGTGCAGTTGTAGAATCCGGTGAAGCTCCAGAACTGTTGGAGACTGTCGAAAATCTCGTGCATTATCCTATGGTTATTATGGCTGCGCCCTCAAGAACAGAATCTCCTTTTCCGGCATTGACTGCCGTGACTGTGCCGCTTGCTGTGGATTCAATTTCGTTTTCCATCTTCATCGCCTCCAGAACAGCGACTGTCTGTCCCGCCTTGACAGCATCCCCGACCTTCACTTTGATGTCGAGAATTACGCCCGGAAGGGGAGCGGTGACAACTTCTCCCTTGCCCTGAGGTGCAGAAGCTGTTGCCGTCTGAGCTGCCTGAGGAGCAGGGGCGGTCGCCTGAGGAGTCACCGCCGGAGCGCCTGTGGAAACCGTCTGAGGGGCCGGTCTTACCGCCTGTTGAGCAGGAGCGGGCACTGCGTCAGCGAGTTCGACTTTGTAGTCAGTTCCGTTCACGGTGACATCGGCAATTCCGCCTTCCACCGAGTTGACATCGACCTGGTAGTCGTGTCCGTTTATTCTGAAATTATATTTTCCCATAATCCCGAATTATGATTGTAATATATCTTGTCGAAAACTTGTTCTTATATTGATAAATCGCTTATGTTGATGAATCGTCCTACCGTCTGATGGTTATCACATAACTCTCCACATCGTGCACCTCTCCAAAGCCCTCTGCCTCAAGCGCCAAGGCAATCGCCGCCGCAATCTCATCCTCCCTTCCGAGTTCCTTTTCGAGAGCCATAGCCACTGCTGCAGCCACTTCCGGGCTCATTTCCCCGGACTTTCTACTGCCTTTGAGACCCTTGCGCAGCCCTCCCCATTCGAAATTCTGCGCCTTGCCTATCCACAAATAGCAGAAATACAGCACCGTCAATGCCGCGAAAACGACAAGGACAGCGGTGAGCGAAAGTATAAGTCCGAATTTCATTGCGCAATATTATGTAGGTGTCTTTACTTTTGTCAATTTCCGGGGTTGTCGGCCCCCGGTGTCGGAATCTTCCGGAAACTACATCGGAAGGTTGTCGTGCTTGCGATGAGGCTGTTCCACTTTCTTGTTTTCCAACTGCACAAGTGCGCGGATGATGCGGAAACGGGTGTTCGCAGGCTCAATGACATCGTCGATATAACCGAATGCTGCCGAATAGTATGGGTTGCAGAAGAGCTCGTCATATTCCTTTTTCTTCTCTTCTTTGATTTCCGTCCGTTTTGTAGGGTCACCCTCCGCCTTGAGTTCCTTCGAATAGAGGATTTCCACCGCTCCGTCAGCTCCCATTACAGCGATGTTGGCGCTTGGCCAGGCGTAGTTTACGTCTCCTCTCAACTGCTTGCAACTCATCACGATATGCGCTCCGCCGTAGCTTTTGCGAAGTGTGACGGTGATTTTCGGGACCGTCGCCTCTCCGTAGGCATAGAGGAGTTTCGCTCCGTTGGAGATGATGCCGCCATACTCCTGCTGGGTGCCGCAGAGAAATCCCGGCACGTCCACAAGGCTGATAATAGGGATGTTGAAGGCGTCGCAGAATCTGACAAAACGGGCAGCCTTGCGGGAAGCGTTGATGTCCAGAACGCCCGCGAGAAACTTAGGCTGGTTTGCGACGATTCCCACCGATTTACCTCCCATATTTGCGAATCCGATGATTATGTTTTTCGCCCATTCGCTGTGGATTTCGAGAAAACGGGCGTCGTCAACGATGCTGCGGATGACCGAATACATATCATAAGCCTTGTTCGGATTGTCCGGAATTATGTCGTTGAGTGCATAGTCCACACGGTTGTATGGGTCGTTTGTCGGCCTTTCGGGTGCTTTTTCACGGTTGTTAGAAGGGATGTAACTTATGAGTTCGCGTATGAGCTGAAGCCCCTCCTGCTCGCTTTCTGCGGCAAAATGTGCGACTCCGCTCTTTTTGGAATGTACCTCTGCTCCTCCGAGTTGCTCCTGGGTGACTTCTTCGCCGGTGACGCTCTTTACGACCGCAGGCCCTGTGAGGAACATATAGGATGTGTTTTTCACCATTATATTGAAGTCCGTCAGGGCAGGGGAATAGACCGCTCCGCCTGCGCAAGGACCGAATATGCCCGAAATCTGAGGTATCACACCGGAAGAAAGGATATTTCTCTCGAAAATCTCACCGAAACCCGCCAGCGAACTCACTCCTTCCTGGATTCGCGCTCCACCGGAGTCGTTGATTCCGATGCAAGGGGCGCCGTTCCGCACTGCCGCATCCATAACTTTGCATATTTTCTGCGCCATTGTCTCGGAAAGCGAGCCGCCGGTGACGGTGAAGTCCTGTGCAAAGACATAAACGACTCTTCCGTCGATTGTTCCCTGTCCGGTCACCACCCCGTCGCCGTCGTAGTGCGTCTTGTCCATCCCGAAATTGTGGCAGCGATGGTGCACGAACATATCATATTCCTCAAAGCTCCCCTCGTCCAAAAGCAACGCAATCCTCTCACGTGCAGTGAGTTTCCCCTTCGAATGCTGCGCATCTATCCTCGCCTGTCCGCCGCCCAAACGCGCGACCGCCCTCTTCTCGACCAGTTCCTTGATTTTTTCAGTCTGGATGCTCATTTTAAGTTCAGTTAATAGTTTATATGCAAACCGCAATTAAATCTTCAAAGGTAAAACTTTTTTCGCGTTTCCGAAACAGTTTCTAAATTTGTATGTTCAATTTTTCTTGGATAAGAGAGTTGTGGAAGTAATAGAAGGAAATATGGTTTCTGAAAGATTTGTGCGCAGTGTCGACGGAAAATTCATCGGGGAGAAGCTGTGGAACGGTGCCAGTCTGTTCCACGGGATTGTTTATGCCCGCTATGCCCGGTTTGGGATGCCTGAGATGGTGGAATATGGGGAGGGGGAGATTGTCGATGCGCGGGAATATGGCTGCGTTTGTCCTCAGAATCTGTCGCATCTGTTGGAGCAGCTCGGGCCGGATTCCGGTTTGGAGATGCGTGAGGGGGAACTTTGCCTGTCCGTGACTGTGCCGGAGAAGGAGCATAGGCGGCTGCCTGTGATGGTGTGGATTCACGGCGGGTTTTATCTTACAGGGGGGAGTGAAGACCATCGTTATGATGTTTCTTCTTTGGCTCTGGCGGGGGATGTCATCGTGGTGAAGATTTCCTATCGTCTTGGTGCAGAGGGATATATCTGGCATCCGGAAAGGGGAGTGGGGAATCTCGGGCTTGAAGACCAGAAAACGGCTCTTCGTTGGATTCGTCGGCATATCGCTTCTTTCGGTGGCGACCCGGACAATGTCACGGTTTTCGGGCAGTCGGCGGGGGCGCACTCCATTGCATCGCTGATTGCTTCGGCAGACGATGTGGAACCGATTACGAATGTTCCACGTTTTGGGGGCGAGACGCTGTTTCGTAGGGCGATACTCCAGTCTCCTCCACTCGGAAACACGATAACTCCGAAGGCTGCGGCAAAGGTCACTGCTGCCTTTCTCGACAGACTTTCCTCGATTGCAGGGCTTGGCGGCGTGCCGGAAGAATCGGCTTGGGAGCGCAGGGAAAAGTGCTTTAACAAGGCAATCGAGGGGGATGAGGTGACGCTCGAGCATATTATCGCGGCGCAGGATGCGGTGAAGTCGATGCGACTCGGACTGATATTTCTGCCTGTGCTTCGGGATTATATGAGGATTCCTCCTATCGGGGAGCAATCTGTGTGTCGCGACTGCAATTGTGGGCAAACAAACGGTGATACTACAAGCGGCGCCGACGAACGGCCTGGCAGAGATGCCCAGACAAGTGTCCCGGGGCAACCAAATCATGATGCCACGGACGGGAAAGACCGTTTCAGAGTCATTGTCGGCTACAACGCAGATGACGCTTCGCCATACATCCGTAAATGGACCGGCTTCCTATGGAAAACCCCGCTGCGTCGTCCTTTGGTCAAACTCCTGACAGACAAGGTTTTCCGTAAACCGGCGCTGCGCTATGCCGCGAAACTCCGCTCAGCCGGCATAGAGGCGCAGACCTACTGCTTCAGTTGGCATCCTCAAGGCTCAGAACTTGGCGCCTGCCACAGCATCGAACTTCCTTTCCTTTTGGGAAAACTTGAAGACTGGGGCTCCGCAGAAATGCTTTGTGGAATGACACGGGAAGAATATGAGGTCAATTCCGCCAAATTTCGGAGTCTCTGGACAAAATTTGCCCGCAGCGGAGAATTTCCCGCCACGGGCAGCATTAAGTAGCACACCAGCCTCTCAGTGGCTCCGAAAGGCTGAAACTAATGAATAATATCTATTGAGGCATCTGTGCACCGCAACCCTCCACAGCTCCGAAGAGGTCAAACGCCTTCTCGAACGGGTAGCGGTTGGCGAACATCGAAGCGCGTACGATTTCCGTACCCTGCTGATTCATACCGAAGAGACGGTTTACCTGATTTGCAGCGGAATTAGGGTCGTAACTCTGTGACGACTTGATGTTTATGCCCATATAGCCCTTGAGATAGGCCGCGTCAATGGCTCCGATGAACTTCTCGTTCGCGTCCATTTCACGGTTGCCCTCATACTCCTTGAGCTGCTCTGCGTCCTCGAACTGAGCCGCAGCGAGGAAAAGCCATTTTCCACCGCCTGACGGAAGAACGAGGTCGGCAGCACCGGCTGTCATATTGTTCCTGTTCATAAAGAAGAGGTTGTCTGTCACATTAGTCTCACGGGCAGCCTCCTTGGAAGCGTTTCCGTCCACAAATGTGCGCTCGACAGCTCCGAGGTTAGAGCATCCGAAGACATTGTTGCGCACGTTCACGGTCTTCAAGCCCGTCATAAAGCGGAAGCCCACTCCCATACTCTCCTGAACCTTTGTACGGCACCAGGTGAAAAGGACTGTGTTGTCGTGGAAATCTAAAGAGCAGAGGTTCTGGTCAGGAGCCATACCGCGGATTTCGCAGGCAGACATTCTGTTTGCAACGAAAACATTGTTATACACATCGAAATGTCCGGCAACGCAACCCATCTCAATTGCGAAATGGTAGCCGTTCACGAAAGTACAGTTGCGGATGATGACATTGCCCTCGACATCGCCCCTGAGGAGAGGTTTGCCGATTGGAGCGCCGCCCACCTTCGGAACAGGAGGATTCTCGCCCTCAATCAGGAGACGTCCTGTCTCGCAGCCCTCAGGAGAACCTGTGCGTGCGTCGTCCGGAGCGTAGCTGCAATAGCTGTTGTACTGTCCCTTGTCGAATGCGATACCGTCGATGAGGACTGTAGAGCCGCGTTTTCCGCGTACATAAACCTCAAGGCTGGCGTGGCTGCCGCTTGTTCCGACCTGCTGTGCGCCCGGACGGATGGATGTGATGTACTTCACAGGGTTACGCTCGGAGAAATCGCTGTTCCAGCCTCCTACGAGCGAGAGATACTTCTTCACTTCAACAAAGCCCTGGTCGAGTTTGCCGAGGTAGTTGCCCTCCGCGATGTTGATTACCGAACCTTCTTCTGCGAGGTCAATCGCCTTCTGGAGGTCCTTCACTGCGGTCTGTGGAGTCAGCGCATCATTGCGGTTCGAGCCGGCAGGGCTGACATAGTAGCTTTTTCCCGTTGCCTGAGGGGAAGCGGCTGCGGTTTGGTTTTGTGTCATAGTTGTGGTTCTTTCATTTTTTTCCACCGCGTCCTTTGCCTTGTTAATCAATCTGTTCAACTGGGCTGACGCCGGCATTGCCAAGAGCGCGAACGCTGACGCGACAATAATTGATTTGATATGATTCATATTCATCAGAAGTAATAGTTAAGAGACAAGTTGCATCCGATGTTCTCCGTACCATAGAGCCAGGCGTGGCTACCCGGGCTCACGAGGGAGTTGTACTGCTCCACCTTTCCGGTGAGGGAAGAGAAACCTTCGTAGATGGCATAGGTCTTAGGCTGCCAGATGGCCATCACCGGAGTGAAAGTCATTGTGGCAGTGAGTGAAAGCCTTCCGGTCATAAACCACTCCACACCCATGTCGGCTGTGATTCCAAGACCCTGGACATAACCCACATTATACCTCTTGAGAGGACGTCCGTAGGCAATGCCGAGAGTGGACTGGAAGTCGTTGAGTGTCGGGTCTTTCGCACCCGGAGCAGGAGGCATCGTCATCGGCATCGACGACGGCACCCTGTTGAGGTCGGTGATTTGGTTGCCGTAGTTGAAATTGAGTCCGCCGCCGGCGATTGCATAGACTAGTCCGAATCCGGTGATGAATTTCAGCGAACCCTTGCCTGCCATATACTGCGCACCGATTGCAAGGCTACCGCTGTTGAGATTGGAGATGACGTCGTCCACCACCTTGTTCTCGGAGTCGGGATCAATCGCCTTTGCAAGGTCGTCCTGGACATATTCCTTGTAGTCGACGTGGCTTCCGTTCAGACCGAGTGTCATACGGAGCGCCCAGCTTTCGTTGAAATAGTAGCGCACGCGAACTGCTGCGAGCGGGTCCTGCGAAAGTATGAACATCTGTTTTTTCGCAGTGGCGTTGTCAGCGATGAACGCACCGGCATACTCGCCGTTCTTAGGCTGCATCTTGAGTTTGTAGCCGAGGGTGGCCGGGTTGAATGTGACACCGACCGACCAGTCTCCGCGCTTAGGACTGAATTTGTGCGCATCGCCCTTCGAATAGACGTGGTAGCAGGTCATACGCTGTCCTTCAGGAACTGTCTGATACTCCTGGGCGAGCGCAACAGTCGAAGCCGTTGCGAGGAAAAACGTCGTGAGGAGTGATACTTTAAGTAAATTCTTCATATAAGTCTGTTTTTGTTGGTTTTGCCGCCAGATGGCGGAAATGTAGTGAAAGGAAAACAGAGTCTTACTGTTGTTTCAAGCCTGGGGCGCCAACATACGCAGCCGGTGTCATGTCAATCGCAAAATAGGCAGCCTGTCCACCGGTGACGCTCTTTTCAACTTCAGCATATAAGTATGCTTTAGATTTCTGTGTGCTGCTTCCGGTCGTAGGTGTCCCTTTGGCATCATCGACGTATCCGCTGGCTGAAACCTTCACTGTGAGAGCTTTGCCCACCGGACATCCGAGAGCATACTCGAAATATCCATGCTGCCCGGTGGTGACTGTTCTGAGAGCATAGCTTTCAACCTTACCGGTAGTTGCATCAGGAATGCCGTATGCGATGTTGACGGTAAGTCCCGGCTTTCCTGCTTCTGTTACGGCACCACCTTGGTCTTTCGTGTAGGAATACCTCACGTGTCCGCAGATTATAGATTTCACAGGAAGGTTCTCCTCTGTGAGTGCAGTCGGTTCAACCGTGCAGGAAGAGCAGGCAATGCCTAAAACTGCAACTGAAAGTGTCAACAGGCCGTGTGCGGCGAATGTCGAAAGTTTAATGATTTTTTCCATAATTTTGTTTTTTGTTGGTCATTGAATATGATTTAATATTCGTAATTAAAATGAATATCTATAAAACAAGACTTGTCTTGGGAATCGTAGAATAAGAGTTTAAAAGGTTTTGGGGGCGCTGGAGCAATATTCTTCCCGGGACGTAGCGTAAACTTATTGAGGACTGCGGGTTTATAGTCCCAGCCATTATTACTTTCATACACCTTACAATCTATATAGTAGCATTTATAATCCCAGGCAAATCCTTGATTGTCATCGGTGTTTATAAAGAATATTTCGTATTTGTCCCAGCCATTTTCGTTGTCAATAATATAATATTTCTGGGCAGACGAGATTGTTATCTTTCGACTCGGGGGATCTTTAGGTAAGTCGTGCCACGTTGTGATGCTACTTTTCCCGTTATACTTTTGATGTATTCTCCATTTTCCGTTGAAGAAATCTATCCTTGGCTTGAAACTGAAACTCATCTGATGTCCCCAGTGGTCGGTCAAAGTCAATATTGCCTCTCTACCATATTTCTCTTTCCAAGTCACCGGAATCTCTCCAGTCCTCTGCATCATAGTTTGGTCAGTACCAATTGTGAATCCGGAATCTTCGTCGCTTTTTTCGACAGAGAATGTCACACCCGGGAGTTTTTCATATCTGGTTGCATCGGCAGCGCGGAGATAGAAAGTGTCATAATAATCTGTCTTTTGACCATCCCATGTGAAATAAACGATCTCACCCGAGCTTATCCAAGTATTCCCTATACTTGATCTTAAAGTCGGGCCAGTTATCTTCGAGAAATCAATGCCCGCCCAGAGCCCTTCGACACTTATGCTATTCAAATTTGCCTTATCCACAACCTGGATATATGTTCCTTTTTGCCAAGCATCCTTTGTTGTAGTGACTTTCACCTTTGTGCAATAGCCGTTTTCATCAGGGGAAATTGGCTCGACGATGTAGTATGCGGGCCGTCCGACTGACCATTTACCTTTATAATTCTCATTGGAAAGCCTGAAAATTTTGGAGCCTCCGCAAGGGATATAAACCGCACCTTCTGCCTTTTTGCCGGTTTCGTCATCAATGATGTAGATGCCCTCGGAGAATATCTGCTCTGTGACGTTGATGTTGAAGGACATTGACTTGCCGGTCTGGTCTTTCACGGTGACAGTCGTGATGCCTGTTTGCTCTCCGGCTGTGATTAGTGCACCTTGCGACCATACATCATTGCCCCCGACAGGCTCAATGCTTACGTTTCCTCCATTAATAGTCCAATTGGCGTAATAACCAATGGAGGGAAGGATGTAAAAATATGCTTTGGAATTCTTGTCCATCCGGTAGCTGTCACCATTTTTCAAAATCGTTCCATCTTTATTCTCATGCACAGTCATATCTCCCGGGATTCCTTTCGGCTCGCTTGTCAATGTGAAACTGAGCTTGTGCACCGTGTTCAATAGTTTGTCAGTCGTGCTGACTGTAATTTCCGAGCTGCCAAACTCTTCGCCCCAAGCGGGTTGATACCAGGCAGCAGAATTACTGATTTTGTGGAATGTGAAATTTTTGCAGACTGACGGGTTTGACGAGCTGATTGTGACATCTTCCGGCAGACTGATACCATCTCCTACTTCGACGTCAAAAACTTTGTACAGATCATTCCAAGGAACATTGTCCCCGTTTTGCACAACGATATTCTTGTTTTCAGTAATGCTTTTATAGGACACTTTTATTCTTTCTGTCAACTCTTTGATTGTGAGAGCGATGGTTTTAGCGGTTGATTCTGATTTGACAGTCATCGCACAAGACCCGCTCTTGAGTCCTTTGACAATAGCCTTTCCTTCTTTGAAATTCAATTCCACCATCTCTTTGTCATATTCCCAGTCCAGCGAGGAAGCGTTGGCTTTTGCCGGCTCGATTGTCATTTCGATTTCGTTTTCTAAACCGACATAAATCGTGAGCTTTTCCGGTGCAGTGAACGATGTGACTTGAACTTTAGTGACGGTGACTTCGATTTCCACTTCGGCATCGCCGCATTTTCCTGTGATTGTGGCGTTTCCGGGCGCATAGGCGTAAATCCTGTCAAACCCGCTTACGCCCGCGATTCTCTCATCACTGCTGCTCCAGTCGATGACTGCAGTGTTTAGAGCCGATGCGGGGAGGACATCATAGTAGATTCGGTAGTCGTCCCCCTGCTCCAAAGTCAGGCTTTTGCTTGCCGGGTCAGTGATGATGATTTCTTTCACTGTTGTTTCGTCTATGACTTTCTTGCAGGACGAAAAGACAGTTGCTGCTCCAATCAGCGCAGCTGCCGTCAGGCGGATGAATGTATGAGTCTTCATATATAGTAGGTTTTGAATTTTTTTCTGTGGCAAAGATATGCATTCAAATTCTCCAAATCAATAAGTAAAATTACTTAGAAAAGCAGCTTTTTTACCTAAAAAATAACTATTTTTGCGTTAATTCAAACTTAAGCAATGAAAGGTCTGTTGTTTTTCATATTTGTTTTATTCTTATCCGGCATAAATCTTTCGGCGGGGGGGGGAGCATCTGCTCCTTCTCCTGATAAGGCGGACACGCTCTATCGGGAGTGGAGTTCGTCCCGTGGCGCGACAAAGACGGAAATTGCGAACCGTCTGATGAAGACATTTTTTGACGAGAAGGATATGGACACGCTGATGGTTTTCTCCAAGCAGTCGCAGGCCCGCCAGAATGCCAGTGTGATGACATATATGACAAACCACCTTTTCTATCAAAGCCGTTTCGACGAGGCGTATCAGCTCGGGGTGGACGCTCTTCTGAAAAGTGAAAACATTGGAGAGGTGTCTCTGATTTCGGAGTGTCTGAACACATTGGGGATTATATGTCAGAGAAAAGGACTTTTCGAGCAGGCGCTTTCATATATGAAACGTGTCTATGCGCTTGACAAACAGTGGGGAAGTCCGGCGGATATGAGCACAACGATGAACAATCTCGCGACGCTCTATCTCGGAGTTGACGACCCGGAGACTGCTCTTTCCTATGTTCTTCCATCCATTGCTTATGAACGTGAGTCCGGTGACGGGGCGCGTCTTGCGATAAGGCTCGGTCTTGCTTCTGACATTTGGTTGTCGATGGGGCATCCGGAAAAAGCTCTGGAGTTTATTGATGAGGCTCTTGGAATTGACCTGCGTGAGGGGAGAAATGTGAAGGCTGCTGTGAGACGCTCTCAGAGGGCGTCGGTGTTGTCTGCATTGGGACACTACAAGGATGCGAGGGCGTGTCTCGATTCGGCTGTGACTGTGTTGGAGCAGGAGGCCAATCACATTTCGCTTGCCATTTGCTACAATCTTCGTGGCGGACTTGACATAAAAGAAAAGCATTTCGCGGATGCTGTGACTGCATATAGTATGGCGAAGACGGTGGCAGAAAAAAACGGGGGAGACTATGTGAAGTTGAAGGCTTTGCGCGGGCTTTCGGACGCTTATGGAAAGTCCGGCAATTATGCGGCTGCACTTGATTGGCTTAATGAGTATGTCGCTCTATCAGACCGGCTTGCGAAGGATAGAAGCCGTCTTGCGGTGGAGGATTTCAAGGTGCAGTACCACACGGCCGAGAAGGAGAATGAGCTTGAAATTCGTAAGATTGAGTCTCATAACAGATTGCTTCTGGTGGTGCTTCTTTCTTTGCTCGCACTCATTCTGCTCATCTGTATGGGGGTTGTCTTGAGTATGCTCTATATGAAAAAGCGTCAGGAGGAAATCCTTCGCAGGAATGACGAGGCGAAAAGCCGTCTGCTCTCGCTTGTGCCGGCAATGAAGGATCGTAAGAAGGCGGAGTTCATCAGTGAGGTTGTCGAGGAAATCGAGGGTCTGAATTCTGACAAAGAGACTGGCGTGGCGAAGCTGACCAATCGCGAGATGGAAATCGTGCGGCTGTGCTGTGAGGGGCTGTCCAGCAAGGAGATTGCGGCCCAGATGGAGCTTTCTGTCCGTACTGTGGATACTCACAAGGCTAATATTTTCCGGAAGTTGAAGATTAAGAGTACTGTGGAGCTGGTTAAATATGTTGCAGAGACCGGCCTGCTGGGGTAGGGCGTGGCGAAGAAAAAGCGGTCTGCCGCGTTGGATGGCTTGCATCCCATCTTTTTCTTCATCCACGCCATCTCAGCTGTTTGGCATTGTTTGGGGCTACAAAATCGATAATAAAATGAATATAGCAGAACAAATACGTTTAAAACTTCAACTGAAAGAGAATTCCGAAGTGGAATATAAGTCAGCTGCCGGCGGTTTCCCTAAAGCAGAATTTTGGCGTTCTTTCTCAGCATTTGCCAACGCCAATGGGGGAACAATTGTCTTGGGAGTGAAAGAGAAGAATCATAAATTCACGCCAGATGGTCTTTCTGAAGAACTTGTTGCAAAATACAGGAAACAGTTTTGGGATGATGCACACAATAAGTCATGCGTAAACATTCCACTATTGGTTGAGAGTGACATTGAAGAAATAAAGACAGACGGAGGGCAATATATACTTGCTTTTAGAATACCTCGTGCACAATATGACTTGCGCCCAATACATCTTACGCTTACTCCATTTGGACATACCTATAAGCGAAGAGATGAAGGGGATTATCTTTGTACTGATGATGAGATAAAGCAGATGTATTCAGATGCCAATAACATGAAAGCGTCTGCTGACTCTCGAATTTTACGAGGTTATTCTATTGATGATATTGACATACCGACTCTTCACCAGTATCGCCGTGCATATGATATCAAGCACGAAAATCATCCTTGGACAGAGGTCGATGATAAGCAGTTTTTGGAAAATATTGGTGCCTATCGTAAGGATAGAGCTACATCAATGGAAGGGTTTACGGTTGCAGGAATGCTGATGTTTGGCAAGACCAATAGCATTACCGACCCAGAGTGTTGTCAAGAGTTCTTTCCTGACTATCGTGAGCATTTGAGTGACGACCCTCAAATACGGTGGACAAATCGCATATACCCCGATGGAACATGGGAAGCCAACCTTTATCAGTTCTTTACTCGTGTTTTGCCCTTATTGCAGCACGCTCTGCCTGTACCATTCAGCCTTGACAATAATCAGATAAGGAATAATACCACTACAGCTCATGTGGCTCTGCGTGAGGCTTTAGCCAACAGCTTGATTCATGCAGCATACACAGTGAGGGGTAACATTGTTATCGACAGATATTTAGACAGTATTGTGTTGTCCAACCCAGGTACAATGCTTATCAGTATGGAAGAGTATTATGAAGGAGGACACAGCGTGTGCAGAAATCCTGTCATTCAAAAAATGTTTGTATTCTTGGGGATTGGCGAGAAAGGTGGCACTGGTGCCGATGTTATTGCAAAAGGATGGAAGGATAATGGGTGGAGTGCACCTGTGGTTGGGGAAAAGAGTAACCCTGATAGAATCGAGACTTATCTTAAATTGGGAAACAATACTAATGTCACTACGGAAACTTCTACGGCTACTACGGAAATGACTACGGAAACGCCAATAGTTACTACGGAAACTCCTACCGACACTACGGAAACCATAATTAAAATAATCAGTAATAATCCTAAGGTCACGGCAAAAGAGATTGCATCCGTATGTGGCATAACAGAAGATGGAGTTGCTTATCATATAAAGAAATTGAAGCGACGTGGCCGGATTATTCGTATTGGAGGATCACGCAATGGAGGCGAATGGAAGGTTGTGGAATAATTATAGTTTACGAATTATAGTCAAACTCAATAATGACAAAGAAATATGTCATTAGGAGCAAGATAAGGGCTCTTAGGGGCTCAAACTTGATGGGAAGATTAGAATAGAGGATGGGATACAAGGTTTCAGGGGCTTTCAAACCGCAGCAACCTTTCGGTTGTGAGGATTTGAAAGCCCCTGAATAACGCGGTAGACCGCCTATATTCTAATCTTCCTATTCTTCTGGAGACATGTTATGGTAGACACTCTGCACATCATCGTCCTCCTCAATCTTTTCAATCAGTTTGTTGATTTCGACACGTGCCTCAGGATCTACATCAACCAACTCCCCGTTAGGGATTCTGGTGAATTCGGCTGAAATCATCTCGTAGCCGTGGTCCTCGATGTACTTCTGGATGGCGTTGAAAGAGGTGTACTCGCCGTAGATGACGATTTCCTTCTCCTCGTCCTCGTTCTCCTCTTCAAAAACCTCGTCAACTCCGAGGTCAATCAGTTCAAGCTCAAGCTCTTCGAGGTCAATCTTTCCGTTGTCCTTGATGCGGAACATGGACTTGTGGTCGAAGAGGTACTCAACGCTGCCAGAGGTTCCGAGCGAGCCGCCGAACTTGGTGAAGTATGAACGCACGTTGGCAACTGTCCTGTTGTTATTGTCGGTTGCTGCCTCCACGAGGACAGCGATGCCGTGAGCAGCACGTCCTTCGAGTACAATCTCCTTGTAGTCTGCCTGGTCTTTCTCGGAAGCCCTTTTGATTGCCCTCTCGATGTTTTCCTTAGGCATATTCTCAGACCTTGCCGTTTGCATCAGCGCACGAAGACGCGGGTTACCGGTCACGTCCGGACCGCCCTGTTTTACGGCAATGGTGATTTCCTTACCGATTTTAGTAAATGTTTTGGCCATGTGGCCCCATCTCTTGAACTTCCTTTCCTTGCGGAACTCAAATGCTCTTCCCATTTTATCTGTTTAGGCGATTTTTACTTGTTTTCTATTCTGGAAATATATTTGTCAATCTCTCGTCCATCGATAGAATTAGGATACTGATCCTTCACTTTCTTGTAGAGGGCGAGCGCTTTCTCGTTGTTTTCGAGCTTCTCGCAAACGGCTGCAGCCTTCATAAGGTAGCCGGCAGCGAATACGTTATCCTTCTTTGCAGCGGCCTTTTCGAAGCAGTCGAGAGCCTTGGCATATTCCTGAAGGCCTACATAAGCGTCACCCTTGCATGCGATTGCACGCGGAGCGAGGAAATCGTCGCCTCCCTTGTATTTGTTCAGATACTCGATGGCGTCCTCGTAGTTCTTGAGTTTGAGCTCGCAGACTCCAGCGTAGAAATAGACAGCATTGCCGCCTTTGCTGCCGTATTGGTCGATGATCTGTACGAATCCGAGATTGTCACCATCGCCATTGAGAGCCACCTCCCAATTTTCGGCGTTGAAGTTTCTCTCCGCAATCACGACCTGAGATTTGGCTTCCTCGACTGCTGCCTGCCAATAGAATTTGTAGAAGCAGTATGAGCCTGCCGCGATGACAACTACGGCTGTGAGGAGTCCGATGAGGAGTTTCTTGTTTTTATTGAAGAACTCGTCGGTCTTGGAAACAGCATTGACAACCGTCTCTGCATTTTCCGCTTTCTTGTTTACCTGTGACATTGTTATAATTTTTTAATATTAATCGTATTATCCGGACGTGGTTTATCCGTTTTAGCCCGCAAAAATATGAAAAATTGTCCAATATTCAAAAGATAGGAATCATAATCTCGTGAAAAAGACAATTTCACGGGAAAATTCATAACTTTGCACTCCTTATCATATTGTTTTAAGACGATAGTTATGCCGATTCTTCAGAAAATAGTCATCTCCAATTTCAGGAACATTGAGTTTCAGGAACTTGAGTTCTCCCCGAAAATCAACTGCATTTGGGGGAACAATGGGGAGGGGAAGACCAATCTTCTTGATGCGGTGTATTATCTTTCAATGACAAAGAGCGCTCTCGGAATCAACGACAGTTTCAACTGCCGGCACGGGCAGGATGGCTTTTCTATTGCGGGAACCTGTCAGATGCCGTCGGCGCTGACTAACCGGTTTTCCATTGTCGTAAAAAAGGGTGAGGAAAAGAAACTCCGTTGCGACGACAAGCCTTACGGACGCATCTCTGAACATATCGGCAAGCTTCCTACGGTCATAATATCACCGTCTGACATATCCCTCGTCAGCGATTCTGGGGAGGAGAGACGACGTTTTATGAATGCGGTAGTTTCCCAGATAGATCGGGAGTATCTCTCTGCAATTCAGCAATATAACCGTCTGCTTGCGCAGAGGAACAGGATGCTTAAAGACGGAGTCTGTGACGCGACTCTGCTGGAGGTCATCGACATCAAGATGTCATCGCACGCGGATTTCATCCACAGAAAGAGGGCTGAGCTGTGCGAGCCGTTGACGGAGGCCGTGAACGAGTACTACCGGAGATTGAGCGGAGGCAGCGAGTCCGTGTCGATACGCTATCGTTCCGACCTCGACAAGGCTCCGCTCGAACAGCTCTTGAAGGATTCGTTGGAGAAGGACAGGATTATGAAATATACGACCGTGGGCATTCAGAGGGACGACTTCATCTTTGAAATGGACGGTTATCCGATACGCCGCTGCGGTTCCCAAGGGCAACAGAAGTCGTTTCTTCTTGCCCTGAAGTTGGCACAGTTCGAGCTTATGCGCAAGGCTTTCGGTTTCGCACCGATTCTGCTGTTGGACGATGTTTTCGACAAGCTTGACATGAACCGGACGCGTAACCTGCTGGAGATGGTGTCAAGCGAGGATTTCGGACAGATTTTCATCACGGACAGCAACAAATTGCGTCTGTCTTCGCTGGTGGACGGACTCACTGAAGATCGTGCATTTTTCGAGACGGTCGGGGGTGTGTTCACACGGACGGAATGATGTCCGATTTGGATAGGTTTTTATTACGCAAAGATTGATTATGATGAATGATGGCAGGTTTTGGGAAGATTTCACAAAAGAAATGATTCGCCGTCGCGAGGCAACGGAGGGTGATCCGCTGCGGCGTCGTGAAGCAGTGCGCGTAGGAGCTATGCTGCGCGTCTACCTGCAGGATTCCGGATTGATGCAGGGATGGAACAGCAACCGTGTCTATATGGCGTGGGACAAGGTTTCCGGTGTCGCTGCATGGACTTTAAACCGAAATTTTGTCAAAGGTGTTCTCTACTGCGGAATGTCTTCGTCTATGGTCCGGAATCACCTTTACTTTCAGAAGGATGTGCTGCTGGAAGCCCTGAATCGGGAGTTGCGTGCCGACACGATGTTCTTCGGCATGCCGGCGGACGGCTCGGATCCGGTGAAGGCGCTTGTGCTGAAATAGTGGAGTGGGTATTTATTAAAATTGATATGAAAATCGTTGCAGACAGAAATATACCGTTTTTGGAAGGCGTGTTCGAGCCGTATTGTGAGGTCGCATACGTGGACGGAAAGGAAATCGTCCGAGAAGATCTTGTTGATGCCGACGCCATCATAATAAGAACGCGCACGCGATGTGACGCATCCCTGCTTGATGGAACGAAGGTGAAGATGATTGCGACAGCGACAATAGGTACGGACCACATTGATTTCGACTATTGCAATGCTAACGGGATTGAAGTCCACAATGCCCAGGGCTGCAATGCCGGGGGCGTGGCCCAGTATGTGTTTTCGGCTCTCTACGGAGTGGCGTCACGCAAGGCCATCACGCTGAAGGACGCGACGTTCGGCATCATCGGTGTTGGACATGTCGGTTCCCTTGTCGAATCGATGGCCCGTAAACTCGGGTTCAATGTCCTTCTCTGCGACCCTCCACGGGCAAAGGCCGAGGGACCGGAGGGCTTCTGTGACCTCGACACGCTCCTCGCGAACTCTCAGATTGTTACGATGCACACACCTCTCGACGAGACGACGAAATTTATGGCCAATGAGCAGTTTTTCGCGAAAATGCGCCCCGGAGCTTTCTTCATCAACGCCTCCAGGGGAGAAGTCGTTGACGAAAAGGCTCTTATGGAATATATTCCGAAGCTCGGTGCCGTCGTCATCGACACTTGGAACCATGAGCCGGATGTTAACGAGGAACTCATTGATATGGTGGACATTGCCACTCCTCACATAGCAGGATATTCCTATCAGGGCAAGCAGAAAGGCACGGCAATGGCAGTCAGGGCAGTGGCGCGTCATTTCGGTATCGTCCAGCTCTACAATTTCTACCCGCGCTCCGACCACCAGGAAGAGCAGCCGCTCAAGCTTGATGTAGAGGGTATGAGTCAGGGGGAGATTGCCGCGACTTTCCAGTACAACTATCCGATTTTCACCGACGATTTCATGTTCCGTCTCCATCCGGAGTCATTCGAGAAACTGAGGTCGGAGTATAAGTATCGCCGGGAGTTCTACATCTGACGGGGCGAAGAAAAAGCGGTCTGCTGCGTTGCGCGTCTTACCATAAACCCTGTATGAACCTGACGCTGTACTTTTCCCAGTTGTGCCAGTTATGACCGCCTCCGGACATGTAATACTCGTGCGGATAGTCGTGTGTCTTGAGATAAAAATTGAACTGCTCCGTTGACGCAAAGAAAATGTCCCATTTCCCTGCCATTATTGAGTACAGTTTCGGAGGAATCGCGAACTGGACTATCAGCCTTTTCTTGAGGTCGCGGTAAAACCCGGAATGTTCTCCGTAGTGGAAAACAGGCTTAATCATCGGGGAGAAAAGCCCTATGTAGTCGAACAGTTCAGGATTGAGGGCCGTGATGAATATCGTCTGCAGAGCCCCGACAGACAGGCCGGCTATTGCGCGTCCGTGCTTACTCCGTATTGTACGGTACAGGCTGTCAACGGTTTCCATGACATCTGTCACGAAATATGTCTCCACGGCGCCATTGACTTCGAGGACAGATTCGACGAGAGGCTTTTGCCTCGACATTGCATAGTCGGCGTCGTTGTCATACTCGTTGCAGTTCGGCATTACGACAATCATCGGCTTCACCTTGCCTTCGCTGACAAGCATGTCAACGTTTTGCATGATATGTCCTTTTTCAATCCATGAAGTCTCGGTTCCCCTTGCTCCGTGCAACAGGTATAATACGGGATAGTCTATATCTGTATCATAGTAGTTTTCAGGAAGATATACAAACATCCTCCGCTCGCTCAGTCCAGTCTGCGAACTTTTGCAGAATATGGTTTCCAACGTTCCCTTCCCGACATAATCCGTCTTCACCGGAGCATATTCAGTGCTGACATGCCTCGTCGCGGAGCATGACGAAAAAAGTGTCGCCAACATGGCGGCGCATAATATTTCAGATAATTTTCTTCCCATTCGAAATTGACCATATTCGACCTCCCGTCGACATTCGGACTGCAAATATCGTCTTTTTTATTCAGCATTCAAAGTTTGATGCAGCCGATTGGCACAACATATATTCCGTCGTCCGGCCGGCGGTAGGAATGTTCTCCTGTTGCAGTCAAGATCATCTTGAATGACGGCGATTTCATCCGTGTCGTGTCAATTTGCGCCTCAAGAGAATTGAGTGTTGCGGCTCCCTCATCAATAAGAGATTTCCCACCGAGCTTTATTTCAATCAGTCCGTATCGTCCGTTTCTCAGGTGTATCACCGCATCACATTCCAGTCCGCTTTTGTCCCGAAAATGATAGACTTTGCCGTTTAACGCCTCCGCGAATACGCGTAGGTCTCTTATACACATGGCCTCAAAGAAAAATCCCATCGTTTTGAGGTCATTTATAAGGTCTTCCGGACCGAGCCCCAAGGCAGCAGTGGCTATCGAAGGATCAACGAAATAGCGCGTGTCAGCGGTGCGTATCGCCGTTTTGGAACGTAGGTTCGGATTCCATGCCGGCAGATCTTCTACCACGAAAATCTTTCTCAGGGCATCAAGATATGAACTTATTGTGTTGTCGTCGAGTGTTGCAGAATCATTGTTTTTCAGGTCTTCGCGCAGTGTAGCTATCGATGCCTGTGTGCCTTGGTGACGTGCGTATGCCCGCATCAGACGCTGTGCCCTTTCCGAAGTTCGTTTTACACCGTCAACTTTCACTATGTCCTCCTTCGTGACAGCATCGTAATAGTCAAATGCCTGCTCCAGGGCAGCTTCTTCCGGTAGTCCGACAGCCATCGGCCAACCTCCACGGCAGATGAGGAATGCAATGTCCTGTAATTTGAGTTCGTTCGTTTCGAGTATATCCTCTTGTGCAGTAAACAATTCGCCTATGCTGACGGAGCCGTTTGACTCTCCTGATTCGAACAGCGTCATCGGCCTCATAGTCAGCCATCCGAACCTCCCGGTGCCTGAGTGTTCCCGTTCTTCTTCGGCTTTCTTGTCAGGGACGGCGGAGCCTGTAAGGATAAACTGGCCCATTGTGCGGCGGTGGTCTACTGTGTAGCGCACTGCGTCCCAAAGTTTTGGAACTGTCTGCCATTCGTCAATCAGCATCGGTGCAGCTCCTGCCAAAGCCGTGTCCATATCTATTTCCAAAAGACTTCTGAAACTCTCTTTTGTATCGGTCCTTGCCAGCAGCACCTTGCTTGCTGCTATTTCTTCCGCCGTCGTTGTTTTCCCGCACCACTTTGGGCCCTCTATGAGAACAGCGCCCTTAGCCTGCAATTTCCTTTTCAGCAGGTCGTCCATGATCCTATGCCTGTAACTTTCCATATCTTAATGCTTTACCGATGCAAATATAATAACTTTTTGGTGAATTCAGTAATTTGGCGCGAAATTTTTCAGTAATTTGGCGTCGATTTGTTCAGTAATTCGGCAGAGGACCTTTGGATTTGTTTGCAGTCGTGCAAAATCATCATTGTCAGTCCGGGAAAATGTATTAACTTTGCCTCTTGTTATGCCTTGACGGGTGTGACGAAATAGTTTGATGAAAGTGTTTTCGCGCTGTCCTGCCAAAAGAAATCTGACAGTTTCAATAGAACAGGGGATAGACGATGTACACCATCATCTGTATGTGACTTGTCAATTCAGAAAGTCACCATATACAGGTGTGGGACCGTTCTCCTTATTTGTTCTTGGGCTTTGTCAGAGCCTCTTTTGGAATAAGCGGAACAAGTTCCACACTTTCTTTGTATGTATAGCTCTGCCCGGAACTTGCGGAAATCTAAAATGTTATGGGTATAATACGTTACTTTAACGGGCAGTATGATATCTATGAGGTGCGGCATTGTATTGCTGATGCCTTGTACGATATACGGCGGAGAGCTCCGGAAGGCTGGATGAAGAAAAGGGTTGTCGAAATATTGGAGAACCATATCCTAAATATTGAAGATAAATATTTTACTATTAAGACTGAGTTTTTTGAGGACAATGCAATGATATTGTCTTGTGATATTGATAGGGATATATATATAAACAGGGACAAGTATTTTGAAATGGATCACAAATCATGTCTTCTAATGTTCTCTAAAAGCCAAAATTATCCGGAACACATACAAATCCGGATAATTCATCGCGCATATTATAAGTTGAGCGATTGCGTAAATAATAGATTCGTTGGTATGACGAGTGATGGCGCAGACACGATTATATGGGTACATGGCAATCGAGTGTCATCGTTCAATATTGCAGAGTACAACGAAGAATGCGGCAAGTACGATGATCGTATTCGTGTTGTTTTGAAGTAATACAATTTATAAAACTTGATTATAAAACTATGGAAAAGACAAAAGCCACATGGAATGACTCAATGCAGAGCGTCGAAAATGCAAAACACTATCTGGAGGGGCGGTTGTTGAGGACGCGTTACCTTTTGAACACCACGGAGTTCGGGCATTTCTACATAATGAACGACTATCAGAAGAACCGCATACTCGCTCCGCTTGAAAGGCTGCTGCAGATTCAGAATGTGAGACTATCCAAGATTCCTATTGATCCAAATTACAGCCATTACTTTGATTTCTATTATGGCCAGTTCAACGGCAATGGAAAAAGGCATGGGCTTGGCGCTTATGGTTGGTGCCCGGAGAAGGACGAGGAGGACGATTACAATGTGGAAATATTTGTCGGACAGTTCAATGATGGAGAGATTACTGACGACGGCGTGTATTACACTTGGTCGTCCGAAGACGCCAAGAATAGGTTTACCGTGCAGGGCGAATTTGCCGTGACAGCTCTCGTTGATCCGTATCCTATAGACGAGAACGGCAAGAAGAAGCCGTCAAAAACTCACAAGTCCATTTTAACGGAGCTTTCCGTTCTGTTGTTTATAGTTTTCTCTGTTGCGCTTGGGATTTATACGAAATGGTGGATTGGCATAATTGTCTTTTTCGTTGGACTTGAAGTAGTGTTTCCATTGTTAGGTGTCATCAAAGATTCGATAAAAAGCGATAAGTGATACTAACTAAAATCTTAATGTTATGCGTTTCAAAAGATTTCTATTCTTCATCTTTGCGGTAGTATTCTTCACGGCCTGCGACAGTGAATATAAAACAGTCTATCATTACAGGATTGAGAATTGCAATTCCTATGTGAATTTGAGGGAGCAGGCAACAGTAAAATCTAATATTTTAACAACAGTCGAGTTCCACGAAAATATTACAATTCTGGAATATAATCAATTGTCCATTAAGGATAATTGGAGTAAAATCCGTACACGTGACGGGCATGAAGGCTATGTTCAAAATCGCTTCATCGGTTATTGGACGAGCAAAGAAAAGGTGGAACCACAGACAATCGAGCAAAGACTTTGGGCGGCTAAACAACCGGTAACGGGAAGTATTTTTTCCGCAATCGAAAGTCTAGGGCAAATGAAAATGTATTACATTTTGTTCTTTATGTGTTTGACAGTGGCACTTGCCATTGCAATGTCAATTTTATCAATAGACGACACTACTGTTTCGTGGTTGAGTTATTTGGTTATGGCGTTGTTCCTAGCTGCGGAATTAACCTCTTTACTTGCCATATTTAACCATACAGGCAAACTCGCGTTTAAATATGCTATACCGAATTTATTGTTGGGAATAGGAGTTTTGGCTCTACCTTATATGCAGTGGGTATCCTATAAAAGTCTGTTGGGAAATATAATTGGGGAGGATGATTGTGATAATTATCCAAAAACAAGGGCAGAACTCATCACAACAGCAATACTTGCTATTGCTTTGGCGGTCTGTATTGTCTTCTTTCCCAAAGTTGCGGATATGGCCCTATATATCTTTTTGGGCGTCAAATTATTGATGTGGATAATATTTATATTGATAGATATAAGAAATGCTGGGTCTACTCTACTTTTCTGCCTTGTTTCTTTCATTGCGGAAATCCCTTTTGTGCTTATGTTGATTGGTCTTGCTGCATTGGCGCTTTTTATGTTCATGACTGTGTTGGGCATAATGATGATGATAGCAATAGCTGTCGGATTTCTGAGTAGAGGATCTAATTAGGTAAAATTATAATTTAAACTTACATATCAACTGTTGTTGTATGATTGCTTTTTATCTTTGAATTTATCATTTTGACAATTTGCCGGCTTTCCGAAAGAAATCTGACAGTTTCCCATAGAACAAGAGCCGGCATTTATTAATGCACTAAAAATATGTTGGAAAAATCTGAATCAACTCGGGTCGTGATGCTGATGCTGACCTGGGCCTGTAATTTAAACTGCGTCTATTGCTTTGAGAACTACAAGACTAAAGGCAAAGAAATGTCGTTCGAGATGGCAAAGAAAGTGCTGACTGCGGAATTTGAAAAATTCAAGGAGAGCAATCCGGGCGAGCGTATCAAAATAGAGTTTTTCGGGGGTGAACCACTGTTGAGATTCGATTTGATTCGGGATATTACCGAGTGGATAGAGAATAATGACCCCGGTACAGAGTATCTCCTCTCTGTGACTTCAAATGGTACTCTCCTCAATGATGAGATGAAAGATTGGTTTGTTGCCCATAAGGACAAAATTCGAATCGTTATGTCGGTCGATGGTTCGGAGGATATGCAGGAGAATAATCGCGGAAAACTTGCTGGGGAGGTGCCGCTCGACTTTGTGCGGAGAGTCTGGCCGAGACTTCACTTTAAATCTACCATTTCGCGGAGCAACTTGCCATCTCTTGCGGAAAGCCTCATCCCATTACTTGAGAAAGGCCATGTCATAGCGCCCAACCTCGCCGTTGGCGAATACTGGCAACCGGGCGATGCGGCAATTTACAAGCGTGAGCTTGAGAAACTTGCCGACTGGCATATCGCACATCCGGATGTCGAGCCGATGAATATCTTCAGCCAGGCTTTTTATGCTCTGCTTGAGCCGCATTGTTCGCGGACGCCAAAGAAAAATTGCGGGACCGGGACGACGATGGTGATATATGATGTTGATGGGAGAACATATCCTTGCCACCTTTTCGTACCAATAACACATGGACGAGAGTGTGCCTATGAGGATTTGTCAGAGATTAATTTTTATGACGATGCCTCATTTATTGATTCTGATTGTATGGAATGTAAGATGTTGAGAATCTGCAAAACCTGCTATGGCTTCAATTATCGGGATCGGGGCGATGTCCGCAAACGTGACAGGAGAGTTTGTCAGATGCAACTTGCCGAGGCACAGATTATCAGCGATTTTCAGATTAACTGGTTTACAACTCTGAGTAAAAGGCGTCAGTTGACTGAAATGGAACTCTTTGCCTTGAAAGGTGCGTTAAAATGTCACGAACTTTATGCTGATTATTCAATTGAATACGGCGGAATCCGAAAAGCCGTAAATAGAGTAGGAGTTACATTTCTTTAAAACTCACAAAATGAAGGTCACTGAAGAACTTCTGCGTGCAGCCAATTCGGTTATCGAAGATAACGTGGCTGTAATGGACGACATCCGTATTGCAAGTATCGGATGCTTCGGTTGTGGTTTGGGATGCTCCGACACAGTCGGTGGCTGATGCGCTTTTTCCGGTTTCGACATTTTTTTGTCGAAACCGGTTTTATCTGTATGAATGACAATGACATATAATATTGATTACAAGGCGGTTTCACCGGAAAATACGGTCTCCAAGGTTGAAGATATATTGGCTCGCCTTGGCTTTCTGACGGATGTAAGAACTTTCGGGAAGGACGGATTTGCCCATTCCGCGCGTCTTCGTCTGGTTAACGGAAAGCTTTCAGATTTGGACATTGGAACGAACGGCAAGGGTATGAACGGCAGCTACGCACTGGCAAGCGCCTATGGTGAACTGATGGAGCGTATTGAGAATAAGATGCTGCTTTTTACGGTGAAATATGCCTCACCGGATTTTGTCCGCAACAACCCGGAACTTTCTCATCTTGCTTCTTCAGGTCTGAAATTCCGATATTTCCAGGATGAGAAATGTGTCAGTCTTACGGAAAAGGAATTCTGCGAATGGGGGAGACGGATGCTTCCCGGCTCGTCCTTGTTCGAGGAAACATCAGGCAGAGGAAACTATGATATGACTTTTCTGCCATTTTACAGCGTTTCTGGTGCGGAGGTCGTGAATCTTCCCTACGACCTTATCCGTCTTGCAGCAGGCTCTACCGGCCTATGCGCGGGGAATACTCCGCAGGAGGCGCTTTTGCAGGGATTGAATGAAATCTGTGAACGCTATGTCCTCCAACGGATATATCTCGATGCTCCTGTTTTGCCGTCGATTTCTCCGGAACTGTTCGACTATGATGAGGTCGGGACGAGAATCGCGCGTCTGAAGGAAGCGACGGGATGGAGAGTCATTGTCAAGGACTGCTCTTTGGGACGGGGCTTTCCTGTGCTCGGACTTCTGATTATAGAGGATGCCAGAGGAAGATATACCTTCAGGCTCGGAGCCGACATTCATCCGGAGATTGCCTTGCAGCGCTGTTTTACAGAGATATTTCAAGGCACCGACATCAATGAGTCGTCGTTTCTTCCGATAGACCTCTTGCCCGATTCTTCTCCAGCTGACGGGTTCCGACAGAATCTTCTGAACGGGCGGGGACAGTTCCCATGCAATATATTCATTGAAAATGAGTGCGTTACTGAAATATGGCGTGACGCTCCAAAGGTTGCGGGAAGCATAGACGGAAACTTCAAGTCCGTGATGGAATGGCTCAAAACGAGGAAATACGACATTTTTGTCAGGGACAATTCTTTTCTTGGTTTTCCGGCGTTTCACATATATGTTCCCGGATTATCCGATGTCGATTGCCGGCTGTACGATGTCCGGAACGACATACATCCCGTTCCTGAACACTATCGGATTAAGTCCGAGTTTCGTCTGCGCCGACTTTTGGAGAGTGAAGTGGTGTCGTTCGTTAAAAAGTATGAAAATGCGGAGGAGCAGACGCTGATGCTCTATGACTATTCATCGTCTCCGTCAAACTTCATCAACAAAAATCTGCTGCTCTCTATGCTTTCTTTCCGCGCTGCCCGATATGGTGATGCGGCGAGGTATATGCGTGATTTTCTGCGGATTATGGAGCGTGGTGAGCGACGAGTGCCCGCATACTACCATTGCGTGAGTGATTATTTCGCCCTACTGTGCAAGGAGATGTCATCGGATGCCGTCCGCTCCGTTCTTTCCCTTTTATATACAGCATCTGTGGCAGAGGATGTCATTTTTGACATGGAGGACAGGAGCACTGCATTAGCGAATTTTCCGCTTCCAGACTGTTTCAACTGCGAAGGGTGCTCCTGTCGTGACAACTGTGCCTATTCCGACATCCTTGCCATCGAACGTCGTGTTCAAGAACTCCAGTCTGAAACCCCAATTGACCAGTCGCGCCTTTTCGCGCTTTTCTGACATTCTGGTTTGTTTATTGTGTCATCTTGAACTTTCCCGTTCGGTCTCAAACCGCACCCGGCAATCGCGGAATTTGCTCTCAAGTGCCCCGGCTTTGAGAGCAAGCCAAAGTTCGAACAACCGGTCCTGTATCATATACGCCGCTTTTGCGACTTTCTGAACCATAGAGATTTTCTCACTCGTCAGGTTATTCAGCGAATGCTGTACGGACGAAGCATTGTCAAGGCCATATTTCTTCAGCATAGCCTCGGAAGTCAGACTTTTGGCGATGCCCTCGTTTGCTATGCAGTAGAGCAGTTTCCTGTCCTTTAGGCTTGACACCCGGCTAATCTGTTCCCTGTATTCCTCGTCGTGCCTGTCAAGAATCAAGTGAATTGCAGCCACGACATCTTCCTTGCCGGCACCGGTCTTGCCCTCAGTTATCATAAAAGTTTCTTTCATTACCTCCTGCATATTGAAGGTATTTCCCGACATCAGATAATAGACGAACTCAACAGCGTTCGCGTCAATGCTGCGCCCGTAGTCTTCAAACATTGATTTCACAAAGTCTTTATATGCATCAAGGCCGATAATGTCCAAGTCCATCGTCAGGGCACTTTTGTAGAAAGGCTGGTTGTAATTGAGAAACATCGTGTTGAGGATATGCCTTGAACTGCCGGAGAAAATGAATTTCGTGTTATTCAGTTCCTGAATCTTGCTGCGCAGTATGGCGGCCATGCGTTCCGGATAGTTCTCAATCTGCTGAAATTCATCGAATACTATAAGCCCCGGCTTGTCGGCATGCTCATATTCATTCAAAATCTCGTTGATTGTAAAAACCGGATTCGGCGTAGCCCCAAGGCCGATTGACGGAAAGTCTATAACCGTACCGTTGTAAGAGCCGAGATTCAGTTGGATTCCCTTTGCATACGACACTAATGTCTTCCATGTCTTAGTTGCCTTTGCGAATGGGGACATCATAAACTTGTTCTGTAGTTCGCATTCAAATTCGGATGCGGACAATGTCCCGAATACATCGACATATAGGGTGTTATAGTGTTTTGCAATCTCATCTTGAGCCAAAACATGCTTGATGAGACTTGACTTGCCCACTCTTCGCGGGGCCTTCAGGACAACATTGTTTCCGTTTTTTATATACCGGATAATTTCTGCTGTCTCGTTCTTTCTGTCACAAAAATATTTGTCCGGAATATCAGTCCCGATGAAAAATGGGTTCAGAGGTTTGCGTGCAGCCATAACGTATAATTTTCTGCAAGGTAGGCATATTTCTGGTTTTATACAAAAAATATTATATTTTTTCTATAAAATATCCACAATGACTTGTCATTGCATTGTAACACTATGAAAATCAGTTGAATAACTGTTCCATTGTGACTTCGCTATGTACCAGACTATGATGAAGCCCGTCGGCTACTCCGTATGTCGTTACGAAGGTTATTACCAAAGAGAATGTTGTTTTGGTGGAACTTTGGAAGAGTTCCAAACGCTCTCTCAGCAGCTGTTCGTAGGCATCGGTGATGCGGTATTCAGATTTGCTGAATTTCATTTCACACAAATGGATGATGCGGTCGGCACGCTTAATGATTAGGTCGATTTGTCCGCCCTTTTCTCCTTCGCCCGCGGTCTTTCTCCATGCCGATATTTCCGTCGCCATCCCTGAGATTCCCAATGCGCGTTTGATGCAGTCGGTGTGCATCAGGCAGACTGTCTCGAAAGTGAGACCCTGCCATACGGAAACTGCCCGTGATTCAAAGTTGTGGCTCCACCACTGCTCATCGCCGGCGGTGTCCTGCATGATGAACTTATAATAAAATAGGGTGTAGAAATCGACTAGACGATAAATCGTATCCTTGGATTTCTGACCGAAATTCCGGCTACGCGCGATGAAGTCGCAGCGTTCAAGATTGGTCAGCACACGGGTGAGCGTTCCTCCGCTCACGCCTGTGGCCTTTGCGATTTCGTCTCGGGACATACCTTCATGATGACCGGCCATTGACTTTACAACATTGATATACAAATCGGCATTGGCAAATAGTGCGTTGTAAAGTTCGTCAAATTCACTTCGCATTATGCCTCCAGGTGCAAAAAACAGTCGGTCCACATTCTGAACCAGACTTTCGCACGGATTTATTAGACTCAGGTAGAACGGAATGCCGCCGAAGACCATGTAGCATTGGAGAATCTGGTATTTGTCCCACTTGCAGTGTTTTCTCTGAAGATATTCCGCCGTCTCATGTAGCGTGAACGGCCGGACATAAATGCTACTGGTGATGCGTGCGTGCAGACCGCCTTGATTTTCAATCAGATTGTCAACCATCCACGATGTTGCAGAGCCGCTGGCGATGAGCACTATGTCGTATCGTCTGGCCGCCCAACCGTTCCAAAAATCCTCCAATGCTGATACGAAGTCTGACTTCTGCGTGTCTATCCATGGCATCTCGTCTATGAAAATCACCTTCTTCCTGCCCGTGTCAAGAGATTCGAGATAGTCCTCAAGAGCATAAAATGCGTCAAACCAGTCAGCAAACTTGTCTGTCTTTGTTCCGGAGAACTTCTTGAGTGCTCTGGCGAAACTCGTGAGTTGCCTTTGCCGAGACAGATTGTGTCCGCCGACAAACATAAAATCATATTTCCCCTGATAGTATTGGTCTATGAGAAAAGTCTTGCCGACTCTTCGTCTTCCATAAACTATAACAAATTCTGAACGGTCGGAATCCATGACTCTTTTGAGTTCTTTGCATTCTCGCTCTCGGCCTACAAGTTTGTTGCTTACCATAACTGTGAATATTACTTACGACAGCAAATATAGTGTTTATGAACGGAAATAGAAACAAAAAATGGGCGATTTTTTACCCAAATGTGCCTTTTTCTATGAGATTTGGGTAGAAAATCGCCCTAAAATTGCCTTATTCGAAAAGGTTCGGTGAAGAGCAGCAGGTTTTTGCCGGTTTTATCGACGTGGAGGGCGAAGATGTGGTGGCGGTCGGAGGGTTTGCAGCCGAGACGCCTGCGGAGTTCTTCGCTGGTCATCCGGACTCCTCGGGCTGTGACTTCGGCTTCGGGATGACTTTTGCCGAATTCCTTAAGCTCCTTGCCGGACATTTCGGCGATGTCGAGGATGCGGAACAGCTTGCCGGAGTCTTTCAGACAGCGGCGGCCGCAGAAATGTTCCCGGTCCGTTGCTGAAGATATATTTGTTGCCGAAGATGTGGCCTTTGCCATGTCAGGTGCATTCTCCCTCAATAATATATAATAGTGCGTGTCGCGTCCGAGTGCGGAAGCGCCGAATCGTTGCCCGATAAGGCGGAAACATCCGGCTTTCATCAGCGCTTTGCCTGGTTCGAACAGCAGTGCTCCCGGGACAATTTCCGCCGCATCCGTGAGCTGCGGTCCCGGGCAGTCGTTTTCCTCGTCGCGGCGAAATTCAAACACAGGGGAGTCCTTCCCGGCGTCAAGATTATAAACCCTTATCAGACAGCCGTCTTGCTGCCCCGAGGCCTGTACATTCCGCCGCATCAAGACAAGCAGTTCCTTGCATTCCCCTCCGGATTCGATGATTTGCAGTTCACGGCACTCATTCCCCAGCCTTTCAAGCACCATGCTGATGTCAGCCATAGGGGAGAGCTTCAGAGCGAGAATAGGGGCAATCCCAAGAAGCATATCTTTGATTTTCAGGACGTCCGGAGAGCAGTCCTCCAAAAGGAATACCTTTTTTCCGCATCCGTCCCGCCTCGCCGGGTCAAGATAAATCACGTCGGGGCTAAATGTCTCAAGCCTTTCCCGAAGGCCTCCGTCGTAATCGTATAACCCTTCATTTGATTTGTCGCACTCCGTCATACCATTCCCTTTGGGGACGCCGTTGCTGGCATTTGTCGTTCCCGTAGCACTCACGCCGAGTGTCCGTGGATTCACCTCAGAGCGACAGACCTCAATGTTTCCGGCTCCGAGCACTCTGAAATTGTGTTCCGCCGCCTCGGCCAGTTCGGGCAGCATCTCGTTGTAGAGCACCGCCTCCGCCACATTCGAGAACTCAAAGCAGTCCACGCCGAGTCCTCCGGTAAGGTCCGCGACACGCCACGGCTGTTTCCCAAGAAATTCCCTGATTGCCATAGCCTTATGCCGGGCCGCAGCCTCTCCACTGCACTGCTCCGCTGACAATGTCCTCGGTAGCACCAATCCATCCGTTGTAGCCCAGAGCGGAGCCTTCCTGGACAGTTTACGTCTGCTGACAAGCGTGCTTACGGCCGCCGCCACATCAATTTCCGGCCACTTCACCTTCTGAAGCGCCAGCCTGTCCGGGTCGTCGCCATAATGCTCCCGGATAAACTCCGACAGCGAATCCATATTTTTTGAACTATTCTTTTCCCGATTCATATCCATGCGACAAAATTACTACAAAATACTTTTTGGGTGAGCGATATTTATTGTATTTTTGCGTAGCCGATTCTGAATCTCGCGGAGTTGCGATGCTCATGCGGCGATTGTAATGAATATGAATAACTTTTAATATTGAGACTTATGGACTACATGGAAAATGCGAAATCCTGGATTCTCGGGGATTATGACGAGGCTACGAAAGAGGCTGTTCATCAGCTGATTGACTCCGGCGACATGGCCGCTCTTGAGGATGCTTTCTACAGGAAACTGGAATTCGGTACCGGCGGACTTCGCGGTAAGATGGGTGTGGGAACCAACAGGATGAACAAATACACTGTGGGAATGGCCACACAGGGGCTTGCAAACTACATTCTCAAGAATGTTCCGGGCGCAAACCATTCAGTCTGCATTTCGTTCGACAGTAGGAACAACAGTGCGGAATTTGCCAGGATTACGGCTCATGTGCTTGCGAACAACGGCATTTCAGTGTGGCTCTACGACCGTCTGCGCCCGATTCCGCTCTTGAGCTTTGCGGTGAGGACGAAGAAGGCAACTGCCGGTGTGATGATTACCGCGTCCCACAATCCGAAGGAGTATAACGGATACAAGGTGTTCTGGAGCGACGGAGCGCAGATTATATCCCCTGTGGACAAGGACATTGTAGCCGAGGTGAACAAAATCACCGACCCTTCAATGGTGAAGTTTGAACCGGGCGACAAATGCGCCGAGATTACTCTCATGGGCGACGAAATGGACAAGGCATATATGGATGCGGTGACGACCCTTATGCTTTCACCTGAGTCTGTGGCGCGTCATTCCGACATGAAGATTGTCTATACTCCACTTCACGGTTCGGGCGTGCGCATCGTTCCTGAGCTTTTGGACCGCGTGGGATTTAAGCACATTCTCCACGTTCCGGAACAGGACATAAGTGACGGTAACTTCCCGACAGTCCAGTCTCCGAATCCGGAGAACGGTGAGGCGCTCACGATGGCAATTGCGGTGGCTGACAGGGAAAATGCCGACCTCGTGCTGGCGACCGACCCTGACGCGGACCGCGTGGGAATCGCTGTGCGTGACGACAAGGGCAAGATGGTGCTGCTCAACGGCAACCAGACCGGCTCCATCCTCACATATTACATTCTCCGCCGGCGCCACGAAAAGGGTACGCTCACTCCTGGGTGCTACTGCGTGAAGACCATCGTCACCACCGAACTCATTCGTGCAATTTGCGAAAAATACGGCGTGAAGGTCTATAATGTCCTCACAGGCTTCAAGTACATAGCCGACGTCGTCCGCAACAATGAGGGCAAGGGCGAGTTTGTATGCGGAGGCGAGGAGAGCTACGGATTCAATGTCGGAGAATATGTCCGCGACAAGGATGCTCCGATTTCTTGCGCTATGGTTGCAGAATGTGCCGCTTGGGCAGCTGACCAAGGCAAGACACTCTATCAGTTGCTCCAGGACATCTACAGAGAGTTCGGCTACTACCGCGAGGCTCTCGTTTCACTCGTGCGTGAGGGAAAGGCCGGAGCTGAGGAGATTGCAGCGATTATGGCGGATATGAGAAACAATCCGCCTAAGTCTTTGGCCGGCACTCAGGTAGCGAAGGTTATCGACTACCTCAAGACTGAGGAGACAGGTCTGCCTTCGTCCAACGTGCTTCAGTTCTATTCGGCCGAGGGTGACGTCGTTTCTGTGCGTCCGTCCGGCACTGAGCCGAAGATCAAGTTCTATTTCGGTGCGCATGGAGACAATGCTGATGCCAAGATTGCGCAGCTGAAGGAACAATTCGGTCTGTAACGGATATGCGGAAAATTTTATGGCTTCACGGGTTCGGCGGGTCGGCAAAATCGGGTATCGTCAACTTTCTGAGGAAATACTATCCTCAGTTCGATTGGGTGGCACCGGAGTTGAACCACCATCCCGGAGAGTCCATCGCGAAAATCAACGAGTTGCTGAAGGATGGTGACTATGCCGCCGTCCTCGGCACCTCGCTTGGTGGCTTCTATGCCGTTTGCTGCGATTTCCGTGGGCCGGAATTGGTCATAAATCCTGCGGTGAATCCGTATGAGACGATTCAGAAGCACCTTGGCAAGAATAAGTGGTTCGGCCCGCGTTCGGACGGTGCGACGGAATTCATTGTGACAGAGAATGATGTAAAGGAGTTTCTGGACTGGCCGCTGCCTGTCGGAAATGATGACTGCATCACGCCAACAGGGGAGGAGGCCTTTCCCGGAATGCTTCCGGACAGGATTCTATGCCACTACACCGAACATGACCAGCTTCTCGGTGAGGAGATCAAGGCTGACTACGAGCGTCTGTTTTCCAACCGTGAGATGATGACGCACCATGTTCTTCCAGGCCATGTCGTCACAGAAAGCTACATTGTCCGCATCCTTCCAAAATTCATCTGGAGTGTCTGAACTTAAAAAGTCCTGAGTAGGGGGATAAAATACTTTTTAATTATTTGGGAATGACTTATTTATCACTTCCGGACAATAACGGTGCTGATCGTCGTCTGGTGTTTTACCTCTCGATGGAGGAATATGCAGCCGAAAATCTTGACACGCTGCTGAATAGCCGCTGTGGAACATTAAAAGATAGTTCCACGGACTCGGATAGGACCATGTGGAACAGTGACGGACTGTTCTTCATCTGGCAGGTGCCCCCCACTGTCATCTTCGGTCGCAACCAAGACATGAACGCAGAAGTCAATGTCCCATACTGCCGCGAACATGGAATCGCGATGTACCGACGGAAGAGTGGAGGCGGATGCGTATTCGCCGACAAAGGAAATATAATGATCTCATATATAAGGCGTTGCTCCGATGTTTCGGCACTTTTTAGTGAATATCTCGAAAAATTGGCGGAATTTCTACGCAGCCTCGGCATTGACGCGGAGGTGTCGGGGCGCAACGATGTTCTTGTGGACGGACGGAAAGTTTCCGGCAACGCATTCTCTCTTAAGCCTAATGGTGTCGGGATTGTCCACGGCACATTCCTCTACGACCTTGACTTTGACACGATGTCTTCCGCAATCACTCCGTCCCGTGCGAAACTTCAGAGCAAGGGAGTAAAGTCCGTGGAACAGAGGGTGATAAATCTCAAATCGCTTCTTGATAAAAAAAATATCGGTCTCGAAGCATTGAAATCAGCTTTAATTTCATACTTTTGTACTGACGCTTTTGGACTGAGCGAGGCACAAGAAGGGGAGATTTCCGAAATAGAAAAATCCTATCTTGACCCCTCGTTCATTAAGGGGCACATCGGATGCTCGGATGACAGCCTTTGACCTGTTGTAGGATGATGTCAGACGCTTTGCTTGCCTTCCGAAATGTTTTTATTGAAGTAATGTAAGCTATAACACAGCAAGCCAATCACTTGCAAAATTTTGGTCAAGTAATGGAAAACCACAATTCTGAAAAGAAAACCTGTCTCTATGACAGCCACGTCGCTCTCGGGGCACAGATGAGTCCGTTCGGAGGCTTTATCATGCCGATTCAGTACACGAACATCGTCGATGAGCACAACGCCGTCCGAAACGATGTCGGAATGTTTGATGTTTCCCATATGGGGGAGGTCTTCGTGAGCGGAGAAGATGCGGAAAAGTTTGTGAACCATATATTTACAAACGATGTCGCAGGAATGCCGGACGGAAAGATTCTCTATGGGATGATGCTCCGTGAGGACGGAGGAGTCGTGGACGATTTGTTGGTTTATAAGCTTTATGAAAAAGGGAAATATCTCCTTGTCGTGAATGCCGCAAACATCGCTAAGGATGTGCAATGGATTGAGTCTCAGGCCAAAGGCTTCGATGTGGAGATTTCCGACGACTCTGAGTTTTGGGGCGAAATCGCTGTACAGGGACCGTCTTCCGAAAAGAAACTCACTGATATTCTTGGACTTACTGGACTGTCAGAGCTTGAGTTCTACACATTCCGCGAATTTGAGTGGAAGGGTAAAAGGCTGATTGTCAGCCGCACAGGCTACACAGGAGAAGACGGATTCGAGATTTATGCCGTGAATGAGGCGATTGTGGACATCTGGACGTTGCTCCAAAAGGCGGGTGTGAAACCTTGCGGGCTCGGTTGCCGCGACACTCTGCGTTTCGAGGCGGGACTGCCGCTCTACGGACACGAACTGGACGACAGCACGACTCCGATTGAGGCTTCTCTCGGCATGTTTGTGAAGACCGACAAGGTGGAGTTTATAGGTAAGGAAGTAGTTGAACGTCAGAAAGTTGAAGGCGTGGATAAGAAGCTTGTCGGCATTGAGATTTTCGACAAAGCTATTCCGAGGGCAGGCTATCCGGTCCTTGACGAGCATGGAGTGCAGATTGGTGAGGTGACAACCGGTTATCATTCGATTTCGCTTGACCGTAGCATCTGCATGGCATTTGTCGACAAGGCGCATTCTGCACTTGACACCCCGGTTCAGATTCAGATTCGCAAGAAAGTATTTCCGGGCAAAGTCGTGAAACGGCGTTTCTACACCCCGAACTACAAGAAATAGTCGAATCCGGTCTTGAAAAAGCCAAGTAGTGAAACAGACAGATAAACTGAATGGTTGGATTTAAAGTATTGATAATCATAAAAATACAAAAATATGTCAAAGGTACTTGAAGGACTCAAATATGCTGAGTCACACGAATGGGTTAAGGTAGAAGGCGACATCGCCGTAATTGGAATTTCAGATTTCGCGCAGCATTCTATGGGTGATTTGTCATATGTTGACATGCCATCGGTCGGTGACGATGTTGCTGCGGGAGAAGAGTTCGGCGCCGTTGAGAGCGTGAAGGCAGCGAGCGACCTCATATCACCGGTTTCCGGAACCGTCATCGAGGTTAATGAGGCTCTTGAAGATGAGCCGGAACTGCTCAACGAAGATCCGTATGCAAACTGGATTATCAAGGTGCAGATGAGCGAGCCTGGCGAGGTTGACAGTCTTTTGGACGCCGCCGCTTACGAGAAACTTTGCAAATAAAATAATAAGCGGATTACTGCGTTGCACAGAGTTCTAAATCAGCAATTTTTTTGGAGAATGACGAATACTGATTCATTTGCCTATTTCCCTCATACTGAGGGGGATATTGCCAAGATGTTGGACCGGATTGGAGTGCGGGGAATTGAGGACTTGTACTCCGATGTCCCGTCTGAATTCATTTATAAGGGGGAATATGACCTCCCGTCGGCCATGTCGGAAATCGAGGTGAGGAGGTATTTCGAGAACATTGCGTCGCTGAACGTTCCTATGAAAGTTTTTGCCGGCTGCGGTGCGTACGATCACTACAGTCCTTCCGTCGTTCCCTACATCCTTTCCCGTTCCGAGTTCCTCACGGCCTACACGCCGTACCAGGCGGAAATTTCTCAAGGGACACTGCGCTATATCTTTGAATGGCAGACCATTATCTGTCGTCTCACTGGAATGGACGTGGCAAACGCCTCAATGTACGATGGCGCGACAGCTGCAGCCGAGGCTATGTTCATGACGCTTGCCTGCACGAAGAAAAAAGACCGCGTCCTCATTTCCGACACGCTCCTTCCTAATGTAAGGGCAGTTGCGACGACTTACGCCAAATTTCATGGAGTTCAGCTGACTCTTATTCCTGCAAAGGACGGCGTGACTGATTTCGAGGCGGCCAAGAAGGAACTTTCCACAGGCGACGTTGCCGGACTTCTTGTTCCGGGAATCAACCGCTTTGGAGTCATCGAGAATCTTTCCGGCTATGCTGATGCCCTGCATGAAGCCGGTGCGCTGCTTGTCGAATACTGCGACCCATCAGCGATGGCCGTGCTCCGGACAGCAGGAGAAAACGGTGCCGACATCGCCTGCGGAGACGCTCAGACTCTTGGCATACCTCTTTCTTTCGGAGGCCCTTACGTCGGGTTTCTTGCCTGCCGACACGAATTTATGCGCAAGTTGCCGGGACGCCTTGTCGGAGAAACGACTGATATCGACGGCAAGCGTGCTTTCGTGCTGACCCTTCAGGCCCGCGAACAGCACATCCGCCGCGAGAAGGCAACGTCGAACATCTGTTCGAACCAGTCACTAATGGCTCTCTATGTGGCTGTTTATGTGTCGCTTATGGGCCGGGATGGACTTCGCGAGGTTAATGATCTCAGCTGTAGTGGGGCGCATTATCTAAGGTCTGAACTCCTGAAGACAGGACTTTTTGCCGAGCCGTTCACGCAGGAGCGCCCGTTCCTGAAGGAATTTGTTCTCAGACCGCTTGTTGACATTGCGCTCTTGCAGCAGGCACTTCTTGATGCCGGATTTTTTGGAGCTGTCGCGACGGAAGAAGGCTTCGTTTCATTCTGTGTCACGGAAAAGCATTCGAAAGAAGAGTGCGACAGTCTCGTTGACGTTGTGAAATCTTTGAAAAAATAGGGGAGAGCGAGATATATGAAATATTACGACAAACTTATATTTGAACTTTCGTCTGACGGGCGCAAGGGATATACGCTTCCTGTAAATGACTATCCGTCAGAGTACTGTCTTGAGAACTCGGTGCCGGTGAAGTTACTTCGCGATGAGCCGGCCGAGTTGCCGCAAGTCAGCGAGCCCGACGTCGTGCGTCACTACACGAATCTCTCGCAGATGAACTTCGGCGTTGACACCGGATTTTACCCGCTAGGCAGCTGTACGATGAAATATAACCCGAAGATCAATGAGGAGATTGCCTCCATGCCGGCCTTTGCAGGGATTCATCCGCTCCAGCCGATGTCCACCGTCTCAGGTTGCCGGAAAGTCTACGCAGACCTGTCGAAGGCTCTTTCCTCGATTACAGGAATGGCGGCATTCACGCTCAACCCGTTTGCCGGCGCTCATGGAGAACTCACCGGTCTTATGATTATGAGGCAGTATCACATTTCTCGAGGCGATTTCGGTCGCTGCAAGGTGATTGTGCCGGACTCGGCTCATGGGACAAATCCGGCTTCAGCTGCGGTCTGTGGCCTTGATGTCGTTGTCGTGAAGTCAAAGCCTGATGGGCGTATAGATGTGGATGACTTGAAGCCGCTTCTGGACGGGACAGTTGCCGGCATAATGATGACAAACCCGAACACGCTCGGGCTTTTCGAGACTGAAATCAAGGAAATCGCGACACTTGTGCACGGCTGTGGCGGGCTTCTCTACTACGATGGGGCAAACATGAACCCGCTCATCGGTGTCGTGCGTCCCGGCGACATGGGATTCGACATTATGCACCTGAATCTCCACAAGTCCTTTTCCACTCCTCATGGAGGCGGCGGTCCCGGAGCAGGCCCGGTCGGAGTTGCCGCTCATCTCGTGAAACATCTTCCTCAGCCGGATTTCTATGTTGCCGGGAAGCCGTCTGACGATTTAGGGAAGGCATTGTTTGCAGACTACACTGAACCGGAGGAGAATTCTCTCGGCCGTGTCAGCGGATTTCAGGGAAACTTCGGCGTGCTGCTCAAGGCTCTGTGCTACATACTGACGCTCGGAAAGGAGAACGTCAAGGCCGTGGGGCCGCTTGCAACGCTCAGCGCCAACTATATAAAGGAATCGCTCAAGGATAGTTTCGAGCTCCCGATTCCGTCAGTCTGCAAGCACGAGTTTGTGTTTGACGGACTGAAGGATAAGTCTACGGGCGTGACGACTCTGGATGTTGCCAAGCGCCTGCTCGATTATGGTTTCCATGCTCCGACAATCTATTTCCCTCTGCTTTTCCATCAGGCTATAATGATAGAACCTACGGAGACAGAGTCCAAGGAAACCCTCGACTCGTTCATTGATATTATGCACAGAATTGCAGAGGAAGCCGTCTCAGACCCGGAGGCTCTCAAAAGTGCTCCGCACACCACTCCGGTGCGCCGTCTCGACGAGACTTCCGCCGCCCGCAATCCGAAGCTATGCTTCTGATTGTCAGCATAGTGCAACGATGACGATTCTTTTGTCATTCAAACGCAACGAAGTGAAGTTAAGTGAAGTTAAGTGAAGTTAAGGAATCAATAATAGAACCCTTCTAATTAATGAAGATTATTATAATAGGGGCCGGTCCTGGCGGTTACGAAACTGCAGTCGCTGCCCGGAAAAAAGGACTTGACGTGACGCTCATCACTGCCGGGCCGCTTGGCGGAACATGTCTGAACGAAGGTTGCATCCCGACCAAGTGTTTTTGCCACGACGCTCATAAGTATGCTGCTACTACTCTTGCCCTAATGGTGGAACGCAAAGATGAAGTTGTGGCACAGCTTCGCTCCGGAGTGGAAACTCTGCTGAATGGAGTGGACATCGTGAGGGGCATTGCCCGTCTCGTAGATGCGCATACTGTCCGTGTGTGGCCGACGGAAGCAGAATCCGCAGCTGTCGGTCATCTTGATCCTGAGTTCTCTGAATATAAGGAATTTACAGCCGACCGCATCATCGTTGCAACAGGCTCACATCCTGCATGGCTCAATGTTCCCGGTGCTGCACAGACTCCTGGCGTGCTGTCTTCTTCGGACATGCTGCGTCTGAAGGAGGTACCGAAGCGCCTGACCGTTATCGGTGGGGGAGTGATAGGTCTTGAGTTCGCCTCGGTCTTTGCATCTCTCGGCTCGAAAGTCACTGTGATTGAATATTGTAAGAACATTCTCCCTCATTTCGACGCCGACCTTGCCAAGCGCCTTAAACAGTCGCTGTCGAAGTCAGGCATCACGATTCTCACGGGAACTGAGGTGACAGGAATTTCCGCCTCAGTTGAAAGTTCATCAGATGTCTCAAAGATTTGCTCCGAGTCAGATGGGACTCCAGTTCAGATTGTCACCATGCGCAACGGTGAAAAGGTTTCCGCAGTCGTCTCCGACAAGGTCTTGATGGCCGTCGGACGTGTTCCTGATCTTCGTGTCATCACGGGTTGCAATGGTATAGAGCACAGCCGCAAGGGAATCATCGTGGATGAGCACATGCAGACGACGCTCCCCGGTGTCTATGCAATCGGTGATGTCAACGGGCAGATGATGCTCGCTCATGCCGCCATATTTCAGGGAAAGGTTGCCCTCGCCCATATCCTTGACAGCGCAAACGAGTCTGACGAGATTCTCCACGTCGGCAAGTCTCCGATTAGGCTCGACATAATGCCGGCAGCGGTTTTCACTACGCCTGAGGTCGGTACGGTGGGACTCACAGAAGAAGCGTGCACGGAAAAGGGCATAGCTTTCAAGGCTATGAAGTCTTTCTACCGCGCCAATGGAAAGGCTCTCGCATCCGAGGCAACGGAGGGCTACTGCAAGATTCTTGTCGCAGCCCCGGGCCAGACAGGACTGCGTGACGGTGAGATTCTCGGCTGTCACATCCTCGGCGCCTCCGCCTCCGACCTGATTTCGGAAATAACGGCACTGATGAACTTCAATGCCACAATCCACGAACTACGCAACATCATTCATCCGCATCCGACCTTGTCCGAAATTTATGAAGTTAGTTAACCCGGGTAAAATCCCCGCAGTGTGGGTGTCGCTGATACCCTTTGCCTTTCTTGCCGCGACCCTTTCGATAGTAATCAAAATCTTCGGGGGAAGCGCCCTTGACGGAGCCAGTCAGGTGTCTCTTCTCCTTGCTTCCGGTGTCGTGGTAGCCATCTCTATGATATTTTACAAGGTCAAGTGGGAGGACTTCGAGAACGGAATCATGGACAACATCCGCTCTGTCAGCTCAGCCATACTCATCCTCTTTCTCATTGGAGCCGTAGCAGGGACATGGATGGCCAGCGGAATCGTCCCGATGATGATATACTACGGAATGAAAATCATCACCCCGAAGATATTCCTCTTCGCCACCTGCGCCATCTGTGCCCTCATATCCGTCATGACCGGAAGTTCCTGGACAACAATAGCCACGGTCGGTGTCGCCCTAATCGGAATCGGCACCGCGCATGGCTACTCCGCGGGCTGGACAGCCGGAGCAATCATTTCCGGTGCATATTTCGGAGACAAGATTTCCCCGCTTTCCGACACCACCACTCTCGCGTCCTCGGCGGCCGGAACCCCGCTGTTCACCCACATTCGCTACATGCTCCTGACAACGATTCCCTCATTCGTCATCGCCCTCATAATATTTCTTGCCGTCAGTCTCACGCACGAAACGTCCTCGCAGAGCACAATTGCCGAGTTTGCCGGTGACCTTGCCTCTTGTTTCAACATAAACCTCTGGCTTTTCCTCGTCCCGGTAATCACCGGAGTACTGATAGTCAGGAAGATGCCGGCCATTCTGACGCTGTTCGTCGCCATTCTCCTCGCTGCAGCAGCGGCACTGATATTCCAGCCGCACATTGTCTGGCACATCGCCTCCGGAGAGCCTCTGAGTGCCTACCACCACCTCTCTTTTATGGACGGATTCAAGGGACTGATGCTCACGACATACGGCTCTACCGGAATACCCGTCGGCAACCCTGCACTTGACAGGCTCATCGCCACAAACGGCATCACGGGAATGCTTCTGACAGTGTTTCTCGTCATCTCGGCTTCGGCCTTCGGCGGTGTCCTCGTTGGCAGCGGAATGCTTCAGAGTCTCACCAATGCGCTTCTGAAGGGCATAAACCGCACGCTCAGCATTGTCGCGTCCACTATAGGAACAGGAATCTTCGCCAACATGATAACAGGAGACCAGTACCTCTCGATAATCCTTACCGGCAGCCTCTACAAGAACCTCTACAAGGAGAAAGGGCTGGAACCGCGTCTGCTCAGCCGTTCGGTCGAAGACTCCGCCACCGTCTGCTCCGTCCTCATTCCATGGAACTCCTGCGGAATGACCCAGGCCACGGTGCTGAAGGTCGCGACGCTCGATTACCTGCCCTACTGTTTTTTCAACCTCCTCTCCCCGGTGATGTCCATTCTCGTGGCAGCAACAGGCTACAAGATTTACAGAAAGGCAAGAGGAAAGGGAAAAGGATTGAAAATTGAACCTTTAAAGGACGGCAAATGATTGCATTGTATGTTTTTAATCACTAACTTTGCATGTTGTTCGCGATTTGAGGCTGTGCACTTGCGCAGAAGGATGCGAACGCAGAGTTTTTGTTTAAACAGTAGTATTTAGAATAACCGAGTTAATGAATCTGAAGAACTTTTCATTCAGGACAGCCTCGCTGACGCTTCTTCTGGGGCTTTCGTTTATTGCCGTTTCATGCGGCTCCTACAAGAACATACCATATTTTCAGGACAAGGTGATAAACAATCCGGAGGCCATAGACAAGCATGCGGGTATTGTGATTCAGCCGAAGGACATGCTTTCCATTGTGGTCAGTTCGCGGACACCGGAACTTACACCTATGTTCAACCTCCCGATTGTCTCCTACAACGCTGGGTCAGAGATGGTCTCCAGCGGAAGTTCACAGCGGATCATGTGCTATTCCGTCGACAATGACGGCTTCATCGACTTCCCTGTGCTCGGCAAGATTAAGGTTGCCGGCAAGACGAGGTGGGAATGTGCCGACACGATAAAGAAGGAACTGCTTGACAGAAAATATCTTGACGACGCCGTGGTGACTGTCGAGTTCACGAACTTCAAGGTTTCCGTGCTTGGCGAGGTCTCTGCCCCGGGCACCTACACTATTGAGGGCGATAAGGTCACCATTCTTCAGGCCTTGAGTCTCGCTCGTGACTTGACCATTTTCGGAAAGCGTGAGAACGTGTCCGTCATCCGCGAACAGAACGGCAAGCGGGTCATCTATGAAGTTGACCTCACGAGCACTGACCTGTTCAACAGTCCCGCATATTATCTTCAGCAGAACGACATCGTCTACGTGGAGCCGTCCAAGATCAAGCAGCGTCAGTCTACAATGGACGACAAGGGATTGAGAATCACAAGTATAGCCATATCTTCAGGCTCACTTCTCGTGTCCCTCGCCACTCTCGTGACGACATTGGTTCTCAGAAGCAAATAATCCAAGAAGAAAAACATCGACACATCAGTAAGTATATATGGAAGAACTTAACAATCAGCAGCAGAACGGAGTAGACTCAACCCAGAACGCGCTTTCTTTGGTTGACATCTGGAACATCATCTGGGGCAACAAGTGGTGGTTCGTGGCAGGAATCATAGTTTGCGTGTTCTGCGCGGGAATATATCTCTATAGAACGCCTTCGACATTCAGCCGCAGTGCCAAGCTCATCGTCGACGAGAGTGCGCAGGATGCGGCGGTACGTAACCTTTCGTCATTCACAGGCGGTGGAATGCGTCTTCGCAACACCGTGGCTGTGGAAAACGAGATGGAGGCATTCACATCTCCTGACCTCATGGAGATTGTAGTCGAAAGAAACGCCCTCCAGACAGTGTATGTGGAGAAGCAGTTCGTACGTGACATTGAACTCTACCGAAACACTCCGCTTGAGCTGAAACTCGGAGGGAATAACCCGACCAAAGGCTTTTCGTTCAATGTGAGAAAGGATGGGGACAGCACATTCGTTCTGAGCGATTTCCGCATCGGGCGGGACAAAATCAAGGAAAAGGTGCAGGGAAATGTCGGGGACACGCTCTCAACCCCTGTCGGAACAATCTCCCTTCATCCGACACTCAGTTTCGACAAGTGGAAGAACGACATCCTCATATCATGGGCAAACCCGATGGCGCGTGCAAAAGCATATTGCGCCAACCTTTCCGCCAACATTTCAAGCAAGGAATCCACAGTTCTCGTGCTCAACTACAAGGACAAGTTCCCATCAAGAGCAGAGAATATTCTCAATAGCCTGATAGACGTTTACAATGAGGTCTGGCTTTACGACAAGAATCGCGCTGCGCGAAACACCAGCACTTTCATAACGGAACGTCTCGGAATCATCGAGAATGAGCTCGGCGGCATTGAAGGCGATCTCAAGGCGTACAAGGCAAGCAACAATCTCACTGATCTCAAGGCAGTTGCCCAGCAGTATCTCGAGGAATCTTCGACATATGCAGAAAAGCTGTTTGAGGTTAACAACCAGCTTTCGATAGCGACATTCATCAAGGACTATCTCAATGACCCTGCACACGCCACAGACCTCATTCCGTCAAATTCCGGAATTGCAAGCACGAGCGTAGAGTCGCAGATAGGAGAGTACAACAAACTCATTCTTCAGCGCGACCGCTACAAATCTGCCGGAAGCGAAAACCCGATGGTAGCCGACCTTAACGTTTCCATCGCTTCGATGCGTAGCGCAATTCTCCGTTCCATCGATAACCTCGTGGCAACGCTCAACCTTCAGGCTGACGGTCTCAAGCAGCAGGAGGATCAGGTTCTCAAACGCATATCTTCAAGCTCCGGGCAGGAATATGAACTACTTTCAATGACCCGCCAGCAGAAGGTAAAGGAATCTCTCTACATCTTCCTTCTCCAGAAAAGGGAGGAGAACGAGATTACGGCTCTTGTCAATGTCGGCAACACCCGGGTGATTATGCGCCCTAACGGCTCCCCGAACCCTGTCGCTCCGAGAAAGGCAATGATTCTACTTCTTGCACTGATTATGGGTTGCGCGATTCCTTTCGCCTGGTTCTTCCTTAGGATAGTACTCGACACTACCGTCAAAACACGTCAGGATCTTACTTCGCTCAAGGTTCCGTTCCTTGCTGAGATTCCTCACGCTGTCCTCAAGAGAGGCAAGTTCAGCTTTATCCGCCGGTTCGGAAAGAAAAAGGCGACCGATGAAGACGGATGCAGGATTGTGGTTAAGGCCGGCAAGAGAAACATGATGAACGAGGCCTACCGTGTGCTTCGTACGAATCTCGATCTCATGCTCGGAAAGAAAGGATCGCATGTGATTATGCTCACATCGTTCAACCCCAATGCAGGAAAGACCTACAACATAATGAACATCGCGGCCGCAATGTCAATCAAGCCGGCCCGGGTCGTGCTCGTTGATCTCGACCTCCGCAAGGCTACCTTGAGCAAGGCTCTGAATATCAATGCTATGCAGGGAGTTTCTTCCTACCTTAACGGAGACATCCACGACCTTTCTTCAGTCACAGTGAACGTTGCGAAGAACCTTGATTGTCTTCCTGTCGGCGTCCTTCCTCCTAACCCTACGGAACTTCTGCTTTCCGATGTGTTCCCGAAGATGGTGGACGAACTGAAGGAAAAATATGACTATGTTTTCATCGACTGTCCTCCTATCGAGATTGTTGCAGATTCTGCAATCGTGACACAGTATGTTGATATGACGCTCTTCGTTGCAAGGGCCGGTTTGTTCGACAAGCGTCTGATGCCGAAGATTAATGAGCTCTATGAACAGAACAAGTACAAACACATGTGCATCGTTCTTAATGGAGTGCAGATGGAATACAAGCCATACGCAAAGTCAGGAAACGGCTACGGATATGGCTATGGTTATGGCTACGGCTATGGTTATGGAAATGATTCCGACGACTCGGAGGAAATCGAATAATGGGTAGCCATGTTTGACTTTTTGAGAACTAAATTCACATTGGCGGAGTCTGGAGTACTTTCAGGCTCCGTCGATGCGCATTCGCACATACTGTTTGGCGTGGACGACGGTTCCAAGCACCGCACCGATTCGCTTGAGATGCTCGCATACGAGGAGTCTCTCGGTGTCACTGATGTCTGGTGCACACCGCACGTGATGGAAGATGTTCCGAACACGACGGAAAAGCTCAAGGAGCGTTTCTCTCAGCTTCAGGAACTCTATCAAGGGAGCATAAGGCTGCACCTTGCCGCTGAATACATGATAGACAACTTGTTCATGGAAAGGCTACGGGCCAGGGATTTACTTCTGCACGGAGCTGACCGTGTCCTTGTGGAGACGTCTCTGAACAATCCTCCATACAATCTGGACGCGACCATCTCACTCATACAGATGGCCGGCCTGACACCGATACTCGCGCATCCAGAGCGCTACCGCTACTTAGGGAAGGACGACTACAAATCCATCGTTTCTCGGGGCGTCCTGCTGCAGATGAACCTTGCCTCGCTGACAGGCTATTATGGAAAGACTGCGAAGGGTAAGTCTGAATGGTTGTTGGAAAACGGCATGTATGCGATGTTCGGATCTGATTGCCATAGAGTAAAAGCAATAATTGACCAGGACACCCGTAAAGTCCTTACGTCAAAGACGCTCAAGAAACTTACTGCACTCGCGGAAAGTAGCCGGAAGTTTAATCAGTAAAACTTTATTGTTATGCCAGCTATCTCAGAAAGGGCGGAACTTATGCCGTCGTCACCGATCAGAAAACTCTTCCCGCTTGCGGAAGCCGCAATGAATAGGGGGGTCCATATTTACAAACTGAACATCGGGCAGCCGGACATTGAGACGCCGGCAGTCGGTCTCGATGCACTCAAGCACATAGACAGAAAGGTTCTGGAGTATAGCCCGAGCGATGGTTTCCGTTCTTTTCGTGAAAAGCTTGTCGGCTACTATGACCAGTATCAGATAAAGGTCTCAGCAGATGACATAATCATCACGACAGGAGGCAGTGAAGCTGTTCTCTTTGCTTTTCTCGCCTGTCTCAATCCTGGAGATGAGATTATTGTTCCGGAACCGGCATACGCTAACTACATGGCGTTCGCCGTTTCCGCCGGAGCCGTCATCCGTCCTGTTGTCTCCACGATAGAGGAGGGATTCGCGCTGCCACATATCGATGAAATCGAGAAACTTGTCACCCAGCGCACCAAAGGAATACTCATCTGCAATCCGAACAATCCGAGCGGCTATCTCTACACCCGCAGCGAGATGAATCAGATTCGCGACCTTGTGAAGAAGCACAACCTTTTCCTCTTCTCTGACGAGGTCTACAGGGAGTTCATCTACACAGGTTCGCCGTACATCTCTGCTTTCCATCTTGAAGGGATTGAAGATAATGTTGTGCTTATCGATTCTGTATCAAAAAGATACAGCGAATGCGGAATACGCATCGGTGCCCTCATCACCAAAAACCGCAAGGTTCACGAGGCCGTGATGAAGTTCTGCCAGGCACGTCTTTCGCCGCCTCTTCTCGGACAGATTGTCGCCGAGGCTTCGCTTGATGCACCGCGCGACTATGTCATCCACACTTACGAGGAATTCATCGAACGACGCAACTGCCTGATTGACGGTCTGAACAGTATTCCTGGAGTTTATTCCCCGATTCCTATGGGTGCGTTCTACACGGTGGCCCGGCTTCCGATTGACGACAGCGACAGGTTCTGCGCATGGCTTCTGAGCGATTTCAGTTATGAGGGACAGACAGTTATGCTTGCGCCGGCATCGGGTTTCTACACCGACGAGGGACGTGGACGCGACGAAGTCCGCATATCCTACACCATCTGCAAGTCCGAGCTCAAGATGGCGCTCAAGGTGCTTGCCGAGGCTCTGAAAGTTTACCCCGGGCGTCGGGAATAGTCGTTTTCTCAATAATCCCCGCGTATAATGAACTACATCCGCTGGTTTTTCAATGAGGTGAGGCAGTGCAGGTGGTCGTATGCCCTTGTTCTTCTGTGTCAGATTCTCATGGTTGCCTTTGCACTCGGTTATGTGTGGCTCAGCAAGAGGCTTGTGGATGTAGCGATACTTCATTTCAAGGGCGTTCCGGACGGGAAATATGGTCTTGCAGTCTATGCTGCGGCCTTTCTCGCTCTGTCTATGATTCGTCCCGGGATTGTGGCCGTCAAGTCATATTACCAGTCCAAGATTTCCGTGAGAATGGCCAACCGGATAAGGCTTAGGCTTTTTGATGACCTGCTTCATCTGAAGAACGAATATTCGAGGAAATACCACACCGGTGACATGCTGAATCGTCTGCAGGTGGACGTCTCGACGGTCTCCAATACGTTCTGCTGCGTTGTTCCTAATCTTTTCTGGGCAGGGCTGCAGTTCCTTGCCGCATTTGTCTATCTCCTCCAAATTGATGCGAGGCTCGCGTGGATTCTTGTGCTTATAATTCCGATTGCAATCTTCGGTGGGCGCTATGTTATGTACCGTGTCCGTAACCTGACGCTCGACATCCGTAAGAGCGACTCCGAAGTCGAGGCACACATTCAGGAATCTGTCCAACACATCATGCTGCTTCAGATACTTGAATACACAGAGGCGAGTAGCGAGGACCTGGAGGAACTGCAGATGGACAATTATGAGAAAAATATGCGTAGGGCCAAGTTTAGTGTAATTGCGCGCACTCTGATAGCGTTCTCCTTCACCATTGGCTACGCCGTCGCGTTCCTTTGGGGAATTTATGGCATCGCCGGGGGAGTGGTGACTTATGGTGCTCTCACAGCAATTCTCCAACTCGTCGGGCAGGTGCAGCGGCCGCTTGTTCAGGTGAGCGAGCAACTGCCTACCTTGATGCACTGCACCGCCTCTATCGACCGCATTGAGGAAATAGAGAAGCTCCCGCTGGAGAGTTCGGATGAGCAGCACTTCCTCCGCGGCACTGCCGGAGTGAGTGTAGAGAATCTTTCTTTCCGCTATTCTGACGGTGTAGATGACATATTCACCAATTTCTCCTTTGACTTTGTCCCCGGCTCGAAGACATCCATCGTCGGACCGACCGGAAGAGGTAAGAGCACATTGACAAAGCTGATGCTCTCGCTCCTCTCACCGACAAAGGGTTCAGTCAGCATCTATTCCGCTGACGAAAAGGTCCGTGCATCGGAATCCACCCGCTGCAATCTTGTCTATGTCCCTCAGGGCAACACTCTTTTCAGCGGGACAATTCGCGAAAATCTTCAAATGGGCAACCCGCACGCCACGGACAGCCAGATGAAAGAAGCCCTCTACACGGCTGCTGCAGATTTTGTTATGGAGCTTCCGTCGGGTCTTGACACTCAATGCTTTGAAGCCGGTGGCGGGCTTTCCGAGGGGCAGGCCCAACGTATCGCCATAGCACGCGCCCTCCTGCGTCCCGGCAGCATCCTCCTCCTTGATGAGTTCAGTTCCGCCCTCGACAACGCCACCGAAGACCTTCTTCTTCAGCGCCTCACGGCAAAACTGAACACCCGCACGATGATTTTCATCACCCACCGCGGCCGCGTCATCGACTACTGCGATTCTGTATTGCGGCTGTGAACCAAATCTTTACATTGCTGGTGTTATCAGAGGTTTCCTGCTATTGCTGATTGCCATATTTCGGTGATTCCGGTTCCGAGAGATATTGTTTCATCGGGTGTTGCCCTGAACCGTCATAGCCATCAACAGTGGCGAAGAGACAGTACTCCAGCCCCAGTTTGTGTATCGCTTCGATTATTTCCTTCTCACGGGCTGCTGAGGGCTTCTTGAAGCCATTGATGTAGTTTCGCAGCAGTGTGGCGTTGATTCCGATACGCTTGGCAAACTCAGCCACATTGATTTCCTTGTGAATCAGAAAGAACTCCTGAAGCCTTGACGGGACTGCGTCTTCGTACTCGAAGCTCTCAAAGGATATGTCTTCGTCAAGGTCACGCCAATGAAACCCGGTGAAGCCGATGGTATAGTTGCTGCGCTGCTCGTTGCTGGCTTTTGCTAAAGCAGGATACCACAAAAGCGACTGCTTCAATTTGCGCCCCTTCCCATCTTCGGCATAAATGAATTTTGAATCAAATGATATGTTCTGCAGTTTTTCCATCACTTTTCAAAGTGCTCCTTCCACTTTTTTATAATTAGCTCCTTGTTCTCAAAGATGATTCTTTCAATCTTTTTCAGGTCGTTCTTTTTTATTCTATACTGTTCACGTTCGACAAACGAATCCTCTTCTAAATCGTAAATAGCGTAGCCATCATTGCCTTCGATATGGATATGAATTGGCTCATGCTCACGGCTATAGAAGAAAAATGAATATCCGAAAAATCTGAATACCTCTGGCATAATCATTATGTTTTATGCCGCAAAGATAAGGAATTATTTTTAATACCAAAAGATTAGGAATTTTTTTTTATCTATCTTGATGAGAGGGATATAAAAAGCGACGGTGTTTGGCCGTCGCTGTGCTTTACTCCGTTTATTTGTATGATATGTTTACTTGGGATATTGTTATATATGGCCCAGGTAGTGGTGTTTTTCGAGTTAAAACGACACTTCCGTTTGCGGTTGAAATAGAGCCATTTAAAGTAATATTGTCCTTATGAACATTATCAAACTTTGTATTCCCTGCTTCAATTTGCATTCCTAAATCAACTCCTCCAATACTAACATAAAGATGTCCTTTCTGCCAACGTGAAAGAGAACTTGCTGTAACATCATTTAGGGATAAGGCAATACTAATGTTTGACGGAGATAAAAATGAAATACTCTCAGATTCTTTTGTTCCACTTAAATCTACGCCATTTGCCGCATACGGCAACCCAGTAATGTGCCGTACAATGGTCTGGGTGCCAGTATATTCATTGCCGTCAAAATCCTTGTAAACCACCGTTGCGACGATGTCTTTCTGCCCCCCAAGTTGTGTGGCCGTTTCCGGCTGCGACAGAAATGGCTTTTGTTGCCTCATCGCCGGTGTACTCCTTGCCATCAACGGTAAGCTTGAACGAATCGAAAGTGAGAAGGGCTGCCGGAATGCCTTCACGGCTGATTGTATAAGTTGCTTTGCCCTCGTCCATCCAGTCATTTGCCTTGCTATTGGCGGTGGCTATGCTCTGTGCGACCCCGTCGATACCCTTTGCGTAGCTATAAGACGTCGCGAATCCCGAAATCTTCACATCAATGTCAACTTTCGCAGGAACGAAACTACTGATTGCAACCCTTGTGTTCTCGATAGGATTTTTCGTCGCATAGCTCTTGTACATAGCCTGTTGCCCCTTAACTGCCTTTATCCAGAATCCGCCTTCCATATCTTTCGGGACATAGACGATGTTGGAACGCATGAATTCAATGCCTTCGGACTGATGACTGAGCACATTCTGCGAGACAGTTGAATTTCCGGAAAAAGAAGTCCCGTCGAATGTCCCAAGTTCAATGCTCTGGTCTTTTGCATGGAATTCGAAGCTTTCAATACCTTCATTGTCAGTAAAAATCACTGCAATGGCACGGACATTCTCAGGTGCAGCCAATGTTGCAGTCACGGAAATCTGCCTGTCTTCGGTCCTTGTGAAGTTGTTGCCTGTCGAAACGAGCCAAGGGTTACCATTCTGCTCAAACGTTGCTGTACCATTGTCGGCAATTGACTTTGCGTTGTAATAGAAACTGATAGTGCTTCCGTCAGTAACAGGCTTGTCGAAAGTTCCTGTGAAATAATTTGTTGCCGTGTGAGCGCCACTGGAGGCTGCATTCGGCTTCAGCGTAGCCCGGCTGCCGTTCGATGCAATGGCTGTGATTTCATCGTCCAATTCAAATTGATAGGAATCTCCTGAAACAGCGACTTTGGTATGTGGAAGAGTGAGTGTCATGCTCTCGCCGGAAGGTCCCGGATTCACTTCATTCAGTTCAGCTTTGCTGCACGCCGCTGCAAGAATGCAGGCGAACGCTGCAATATATTGCTTTTTCATACTTTCTTAAGTTCAATCTGATTAACGACACTACCCACTTAATCTTCTTCAGAGACTACATTGTCATAGAACCTGTCCCCCAAAGCGAGGTTCGCCCCTGCATGCGACTGGCAGAAGCCCAACTCAACGCTCATCTCAATCTCTGAGACAAGCGGAGAAACGTAAGATTTCTTCATCTTCTAATAGTTATTTATGTACAAATCCAAGCCGCAAATTTATGTACATTTTTCTGACCGACAATAAATTTTCTCGTTTTTTTATCATGCTTCCGCCCTAACTCACTGAATATCAAAGCATAGAGAGTTTATAGAATAGGATCTTGACGAACACAAAAAATCCCGGGGTGAAGTCCCCGGGATGTCGTATATAAATATGTCTGTGTTGGCTATCTCTCGTATTCGACCCTCGCTCTGGCAGCGACATGAGAGTCTATGTACTTCTTGAGTTCGTTGCGGACCGGGTCGGCCTTGTAGCTTGCAAGATCTGCCCAGTTGTCGAAATCCTCGATTAGAACGGCGTCGTAGGATGTCGCAGATTCGTTGCGGTTCACTCCGACTTCAACGTTCTTCAGACCTGGAACAATCCCGAGGATAGCCTGATAGCGTTCTTTGATGTCTTCTGCAATTTCTTTTGGAGTTCTTCCATCTGATGGCTTGAACTTCCACATTATTGTATGTCTGACCATAGCATTATAATATTGAAGTGTTTTCAATTATATGTTCACGGCGTATCCACGCCGCTTTTTGACGTCCATAAAGTTATGAATAAAAATGCAGATGACAAAAATAAATGAATGTTTTTCAACGATAAATTCTCTATATTTTCCAATCGTAGGGCAAAATGCCATAAACTTCGTCCACTCGCTTGCGCATAGAAAACTTTATCGTATCTTAGCAAGTTAATTGTCCGCCCCGAACGGACGGATGTGCTCGATACGGATGGATTACTCTAATGGCGCAAAAAAGATAGCGAAAAACACTCTGCTTCTCTATGTGAGGATGGCGGTCCTGCTGCTTGTGGGGCTGTACACTTCCCGTGTCGTGCTCGGGGCTCTCGGAGAAAGCGACTATGGCGTATATAACGTCGTCGGCGGCGTCGTTGCCATGTTTTCGATAATCTCCGGGGCGCTTTCTTCCGCAATATCCCGTTTCATCACCTTTGAACTCGGCAGGGGAGGCTCCCGCTTGGGCGCAATTTTCCGCTGCGCTGTATTTGTTCAGATTGTTTTGGCACTGATTGTCGTGGCCGTCGGTGAGCCGTTGGGGCTCTGGTTCATTGCAGAGAAGATGACGATTCCTCCGGAGAGGATCGCGGCTGCCCAGATTGTCCTTCAGTTCTCGCTCATAACTTTTGTGATAAATCTGTTGAGTGTACCCTACAATGCGACAATCATCGCCCACGAAAGTATGGGGGCATTCGCTGCAGTCGGGCTGCTCGAAGGATTCGCGAAGCTCGGAGTTGCGCTGCTGCTGGCGGTCTCTCCGATTGACCGGATGGTCTGGTATGCCCTGCTCATGTGCGTTGTGGCGCTGTGCGTGCGGAGCGCGTATGCCATCTACTGCCGGAGGCATTTTGATGAATGTCGGAGAAAGCGGATTGAGGGGCAGACATTCAGGATGCGGCAGGGACTTTTCGGGACGGATGCGTCCATACTCAAGGAAATGTTCAGCTTCGCAGGGTGGAACTTCATCGGTGTGAGTGCCGGCGTGCTCAAGGACCAAGGGGGCAATATTCTCATAAATCTCTATTCTCCGAGCCCGGCTGTCAATGCAGGCCGCGGCATCGCCATGCAGCTCAGCAATGCCGTGCAGGGCTTCGTCACCAATTTCATGACAGCGGTAAATCCGCAGATAACTAAGTCATACGCTTCCGGAGAGTTCGACTACATGCATCGCCTCGTGCGAAAGTCATCGAAATTCTCATATTTCCTGATACTCTTTTTCGCCCTTCCGCTCATTTTTGAGACGCCCTGGCTGCTGGGACTGTGGCTGAAGGAGATCCCGGAATATGCTCCGGTGTTTGTCCGTCTGCTGTTGGTGCTGGTCTTGAGCGACTCACTCTCCAACTCTTTGATTACAATGCAACTGGCAACAGGAAACATAAAAAGATACCAGCTGATTGTGGGGGGAATTCTGTTGCTCAACATTCCTGTTTCATGGGCCTTGCTCGCATATGGCCTTGGAGTCGAGTGGGTTGTGGTGGTCGCGATTGTGCTTTCTCAGGCAGCGATGTTCGCAAGACTGTTTCTGCTTCGTGGAATGGTCGGCCTGGACGTCGGCCTCTGGCTGCGTGATGTTTGGTTCTGCGCCATCGCCGTCACTGTCTATGCCTGTGTGCCGATTATGCTTCCAGGCATGCTCGGGCTGCATCTGCATCCGCTTCTTGTTGTGCTGCTCGCCATGTGTTCGGCTGTGCTTGCCGCATGGCTCCGTGGATGCACGTCCGGTGAGCGAAAGTCCATCATTGTTGCAGTCAAGGCGCGTCTGTCGCCTCATAAAAACATTGCTCATGGTCTCGGCTCTTTCGCAAACCGTCCTTTAAGGGTGTATGCCGCAACTAACAGGGAGGGCGAAATCTTGCGGCAGAGTTCCTCAGGCGGGGTGTTTAATGCGCTTGCAGGGAACTTTATCCGTGAGGGAGGAACTGTCTGCGCAGCTGTTTGGGATGAGGATTTCCGCGGCGTGCATCATGCCTTTGCCGAAGATGAGGCAAGCCTTGCGGCAATGATGCGGAGCAAGTACGTACAGTCGTCCATTGGCGGATGTTTCCTGAAAATCAGGGGTATGCTTGCCTCAGGGCGTTCCGTGATGTTCGTCGGCACCCCTTGTCAGGTGCGTGCGTTGAAAATCTTTATCGGTCGAGATAATATATCCGCAGCGAACGGGGCGTGTCCGGAATCTGTCGGCGGACAGCTGCTGCTTGTCGAAATCCTCTGTCATGGGACTCCTCTTTCCGCTGCTTGGCGCAGCTTTGTCGATTCCGGCATTGCCGCCTCCGGAGCCGTTTCCGTCTGTGGCGTCAATTTCCGAGATAAATCCGTCTCAGGGTGGAAGGACTATCACGTGACAATAGACTATTTTATGCCAGATGGCAGTATAAACAGACTTTCGCAGCCTTATTCTGAGAATCCGTTCATGCAGGATTTTCTCGCAGACAAGAACCTTCGCGATTCGTGCTACGACTGCCACGCAAAGAACGGACGCAGCGGAGCGGACATCAGTCTGGGGGATTTCTGGGGCGTGGAACGGTTGTTTCCTGAGGCATATAACCGCCTTGGAGTCAGTGTGGTAAGCGTTTTCACCGAGCGGGGAGCCAGGGCAGTCGAAGATATTTCCGCGTCTCTGAAACTCACCGACGTCCCGACAGCCGTGTTCGAGCGTTCAATTAAATGCAACGGAGGATACGGCATCGCCGAAAAAGAGGCACGGAAGAATAAAAGATAGGGAAGCTATGAAGATTGGGATAGTCACATTACAATTGCACACCAATTATGGCGGGGTTATGCAAGCCTTTGCATTGCAACAGGCTCTTGTCAGGATGGGCAATGACGTGGAAATAATACAGTTGGATGAGATAATTCCTGCTCCAAAAGGAATCATGGCTGTGCGGAAATTTCTGACGAGGGCGTTCCGGAGAAATGTGCTGCATCGCGGAGACGTCGAGATATTCCGTGAGCGCAGGATAAACAGGGAGTTTCATGTCGTCGGCGCCGAATTCATCAGATTCTTTCGGGAAAATATGAATATAAGGTATATTTCTTCATTCGATGAGATTGGACCTTCTGATTATGACGTGTTTATCGTCGGCAGCGACCAGGTTTGGAGACCGAAGTATAATCGGAATCTGATGAATTCCTATCTGGACTTCACTTGGAAAGATAGGGGAGTTTGCAGCGTTGCGACAAAGAAGAAGGCGCATTCTGACGATGCGGGACCGCAGGGTTGGGATGTGAGGAGGATTGCATATGCCGTGTCGTTCGGCAGCGATGACTGGGAATACAATGCGTCTGAGACTGCTCTTGCATCATGCTTGGCGGGGCGTTTCAATGCGCTGTCATTCCGTGAATTGTCCGGAGTAGAGAATGCCGGTAAGTATCTTGGAGTTGCCTCCGTCACCGTTCCGGACCCGACGTTTTTGCTTTCTGCAGAAGACTATCTGCCCATCGTGGAGGGCAATTGTTGCCGGATAGAAACTCCTGCCGAAACCGGGATGGACTTGAACGGCAATGGCCGCATCTTTGAATACATCCTTGACAGGACGCCGGAAACGCTTGGGCGTGTGCAGGAGATTGAATGCCGCCTTTCCGAAGTCCGGAGCCTTGATGAACATTTGGAAATCACTCGCTTCCTTGTGATAGATCCTCGCGGAACAGGCGAGGTGAGCGCAAGGGTGCAGCCTTCCGTCGAATCTTGGATAGCGGGCATTTCGAGGGCATCATTCGTCATCACGGATTCATTCCACGCCTGCGTGTTCTCAATACTATTCCATAGACCATTCGCCGTCATCGGCAACCGGGCCAGAGGGCTTTCCCGCATAGAATGGCTTCTTCGACAGTTTGGTCTCAGTGAGAGGCTTGTGGTTTCAGAAGACGTTCCAAAGGGGGACATCGACTGGGAGGAAGTTGATGCCAAACTATCTGAACTAAGGGCTGAAGCATTTGATTTTCTAAACAATAACTTGAGATAATTATGGAGGGCGGGGAATTTAAAAAGTGCTGTGACTGCAGAGAGGCGGCAGCGGAACAGGTCAAAAGACGGGGCGAGATTCTCATAAGCGTGGTCGTCCCTGTCTATAACGCAGTACGCACGCTTGAGTACACTGTGGGCTCAATACTCTCTCCGTCATTTTTTGACAGCTGCGAACTCATCCTGGTAGACGACGGAAGCACTGACGGTTCTGGGGAAATATGTGACAGATTCAGTCTTGTCGATGAGCGTATAAGTGTGATACATAAGGTGAACGGAGGAGTCAGTTCTGCAAGGAATGCAGGGATCAGCGCTGCCGCCGGCCACTACGTCACATTTGTCGACGCCGATGACATTCTGCCCAAGGACTGCCTCTCCGACTGGATTTCCACCATTTCTGCGGAGGAGACTGCTGATATCTACATCGGCGGTTACAGACTCCTCAGCGGCTCTGTTGTCGCTGAGGCTCCCGCACAAAATCGCCTTTATAGTCGTGGGGAACTTTCCGAGTTTATTGACGACAACCTTTCTGACGATGGCTCCTACCTTCGTCCTGTCTGGGGAAAACTGTTTCGGAAATCGTTTCTGGATGAATCCGCTCTTGTGTTTGACAGTGCTCTTTCATATGGTGAAGATATGCTATTTCTCTTTCGCTGTCTGATTTGCTGTCGAAGCGTCATGACGGTTTCACGATACGTGTACGTTTACCGTAGCGGTATGTCCGGAGGACTGTCTTCAGATCTTAGCTCGGATAGGCATCTGATGCGCATCATGCTTCTTCTCGGTTCCTATTCTGAGACCATCCACGCAATGGAGGCAGCATTTCCCCAAAGCGGGAGAGTCAGTCTTCTGTATCACCGGGACCTTGTCGGACGTCTTATCTGCCGGATACTCACCGTTTTCGCGACTCGTCGTACCGGACTTTGCACGTCGGACAACATATCCCGTCTCTACCACTATATGCGTGCTGATGCACTTCTTAACCGTGCAGGAGGCATATTTTCCTTACGCCGCGGGCAGGTGCCGAACCTGATTTTGTATCGCCTGTCCAGTCCCCGTTTTTCCGCAAGTTTCTATAAGGTCAGCGCTGCCGTATGTGAAACGTTCCGGATAAGGCCGAAACGCTATTGAAAATCTTCATTTCTTTGTTACGATAATGACACTCAACATACTCATATCCTGTTATAACGAATCAGTCAAAGACGTACGGAACATATTTCTTTCGCCCCGCGCGGATGTCCGTTACATCGTCTCTCACCAACTGTCTCCGGATTATGCCGCTGCACACCCGGGGCTGACAGCCGATGCTTCGCTCCAATTCAGCGGACGAAGTGATGTCGTTTACTCGCCGTTTGTCGGAAAAGGCTTGAGCCGGAACCGCAACCATTGCCTCGATGTCCTTGAATCGATTCTTGAAGCTGAGACGGGGCAAAGTGTTCATAAGGCTGACACACAATGCATTGAATCTTATGTTCTAAAGGAACAGTTGTGCGTGATTTCCGATGACGACATCGGGTATACCGATGCCTGGCTCAGCCGGATTATTGAGATTTTCGATGAGCGGCCCTGGGCAGACGTCCTGTGTTTCCGCATAGCAACTCCAGACGGCCAGCCTGAATTCAAGGACTATCCTGAAAAAGAGTTTGAGATAAGAAAAGTGCCGGTGTACGGAAATGTCTACTTCAGTGCAGTCGAGATTGCGTTCCGATATGAGCCTGTCAGGAAGAGTGGCATACGTTTCGACGAAAATTTCGGACTTGGCTCTCAGGTCTGGCCGGAGGGAGGTGAAGAGACGGTGTTCCTGTCGGATTGCCACAAGGCGGGCATGAGGATGGTCTATGTTCCGGAATATCTCGTGCAGCATCCGTTCTTCAGCACCGGTAAAAAGCTAAAGACTGTCCGCAAGGCGCGTATGCTCGAGGCCGTTGCGCTCAGATGCCGCGGACGGCTGTCATTTGCCGCGTTTGTCGGACGTCTTCGCGTGCTTTACAGGCGTGTTCTTTCTGCTGCGCATTTGTTTTCTTTTCCAACAAGCCCGTTGAAGTAGCGTGGCGTGTTTGCGGTGATTTTCAGCACCTTATGCGTTATCGGATGCACGATGCCGAGTGCCTTTGCGTGCAGGCAGAGGCGTCGCGCCGACTTTCCGTCTCCATATTTCGCGTCTCCGAGAATGGGGCAGTGCAGATGCGCTGCCGCTTGTACGCGAATCTGATTCTTGCGTCCTGTTTCCAGCAAAAACTCCACGAGCGACCTCTTTCCGTCCGTTTTGAGCACCTTCCAGTCAGTAACCGCCATCTCGCCGCCGTTCTCCGTCAGTGACGAGTAGACCATGAAGTTCTTTTCATTTTCTGTCAGCCAACTCACGACCCTCCCGTGCCTCGGTTCCGCATTTCCCATGCTTTCGTCACCTGCGTTTTTCCCCTTGTTCTCATTTGCGTTGCTCTCTGTCTTCGTTTCCGGCGCCGTCCTGTTTTCCGGAACTCCGTCAACCACCGCAACATACTTCCTCTCCACAACCCTCTCATTCCAATTGTCAGTCATCGCCCTCTTCACCCCGAAATCCTTCGCGAACAGCAGCACACCCGAAGTGTCCCTGTCCAACCTATGCAGAACATGAGCCTTGACGCGACCGTTGTACTTATGCATAAGATAGTCATTAACAAGCATATATGCTGTTTCCACGTCCTTCCTGTTTCCCGCCACGCTCATCAGCCCCGAAGGCTTGTCAATCGCCACCAACCATTTGTCCTCGTATATGATATCAATCGTCTTTTTCATTGCATCAGGTGATTTAGAGATCGTTTGTGGCTGCAAATTTAGCAATTTGCGCGTCATTCTTCAAAAGCGGTCTGTTTAAACTAACGTGATAAAATTTTATGCGACAGCATATAGTATAAGGTAATAATCTTATAACAATATATTATAAGCTTTTTAACTTATGTCTGGCGATTATAATTCTTTTTCCTTATTTGTCGCTGCAATTATTAGGAATT
>ERZ779877.184-NODE-184-length-73247-cov-7.083274_pt1 | contig 73247 bp, 55 predicted proteins | sample MGYA00511556_ERZ779877 | MGnify/ENA primary metagenome ERZ779877 (study PRJEB29588, sample SAMEA2159338) | human gut metagenome | biome: human gut; feature: human-associated habitat; material: faeces | place: Denmark | collected 2008/2010 ... | reverse complement strand
GGCACGCCGTTCAAGGAAATTTGAAAGTGCGTGGGATTTGAGAGTTTGATAAATGAGATAAGTTTAATACTTGCAAAACTTGAATAGATTTATGAGACAGTGCAGAATGATTAGTTTTTGCTAACTTTGCGGGAAAATATTCCGGGTGAGCTTGGTTTTCAAAATCCCGGCCTTTTACTATAATTTTTTATTCTGTGAGCAAGTTCAAATTCAGGTTTAACAAAAAGACAATCATTGCGGCGGTTTCCGCACTTGTCATTGTTGTAGTTTGTCTGGTCATTTTCCTGCGTCCGAAAAAAGTCGAGGAAGTTCTTCCCGTTGTGGGCGTGGACATTGTGAAGACACGAAATGTCGAAATTTACGGAGAGTTTCCGGGAAAGATTCGTGCCCAGCAGTTTGTCGAAGTCCGTGCCCGTGTGGAAGGGTATCTCGAAAAGATGATGTTCGCAGAGGGTACTCACGTGGACAAAAATCAGGTGCTCTTCATCATCGACCCGAAGCAATACAAGGCACAGGTCGACAGGGCGGAGGCACTTGTCACCAAAAACAAGGCAATAGCCCTCAAGGCTGAACGGGACCTCACCAGAATCCGTCCTCTTTACGAACAGAAAGCCGCCAGCCAGTTGGATTTGGACAATGCCATAGCGGCTTACGAGAGTGCGAAGGCCGACGTTCACGTGAGTGAAGCCAATCTGACGGAGGCACGCCTTGCTCTCAGTTACACCACGGTACGCTCTCCGATAAGCGGCTACATCAGCGAAAGGCACGTGGACATCGGGACTCTGGTAGGCCCCGGAGCGCAGTCGCTTCTTGCCAATGTCGTCAAAAGCGACACAGTTTTGGTGGAATTCAAGATGACAGACCTTGACTATCAGAAGTCCAAGGCCCGCAATGTCAATCTCGGACAGAAGGACACCAGCCGTCATTGGAATCCGTTCGTGACCATCACTATGGCGGACAAGTCACAATATAAATATAAAGGACTTGTGGATTTCGCAGACCCTCTGGTCGATGCCAAGTCCGGAACTTTTTCAGTGCGTGCCGAGATGCCCAATCCCGACAGGGAACTTCTTCCGGGGCAGTTCACCAATGTCAAAGTCTTGCTTGATGTGCGTGAAAACGCGGTTGCAGTGCCGAGCAAGGCCATCATCATCGAGAAAAGCGGCACCTACATCTTTGTCGTGAAAGCCGGTTCCGTTGTGGAAAAACGCTTCATCCAGACAGGGCCCGAAGTGGAAAACACCACAATTGTCGAGCGCGGACTCAGGCCTAACGAAATCATCGTGGTGGAAGGTCAGCACAAACTCTCCCACGGGGCCAAAGTGGAGCCTGTCCCATATCTTGCCTCAGAGTCAGTCAAGGAATGATTCAAGTGAATAAAAGTGAGTTAACTTACCCACGGAATCTAAGTTATGAAATCTGATTTTTTTATCGACCGGCCCGTATTCTCGACGGTCATATCAATTATAATAGTACTCGTCGGACTCATAGGTCTGACGCTGCTCCCCGTGGACCAATACCCCAAAATTGTCCCGCCGGTAGTCAGCGTCTCCACATCCTATCCCGGGGCCAATTCCCAGACCGTCTCCCAGGCCGTGGCGACACCAATCGAGCAATCTCTCAACGGAACGCCGGGAATGCTCTATATGGAGTCGAGCAGTTCCAACAACGGATGGTATTCGGCGACTCTGACTTTCGACATCTCGACAGACCCCGACCTTGCTGCGGTAGAGGTCCAGAACAGGGTAAAACTCGCGGAGTCCAGACTTCCTGCGGAAGTGGTGCAGAACGGAATCTCAGTGGAAAAGGAGTCTTCCAGCAAACTGATGACCATCACCATAATGTCCGACGACCCGAAATTTGACGAGGTCTACCTGAGTAACTACACCACCCTTAACATTCAGGACCGTCTCCGAAGAGTTTCCGGTGTGGGAGGCGTATCCAATGTCGGCAGCCGCTACTACGCAATGCAGCTTTGGGTGCAGCCGGACAAGATGGCGAGCCTCGGAATCACTGTGAAGGACCTCCAGAACGCATTGAAAGACCAAAACCGCGAGGCTGCGGCGGGAGTTCTCGGACAGCAACCGATTACCGATGTAGATGTGACCATCCCGATTACGGCTCCCGGACGACTGTCTTCCGTCGAGGAATTTGAAAATATCGTAGTGCGCACAGGGGAAGACGGATCGATCATCCGACTGAAAGATGTGGCGCGTGTTTCGCTTGAGGCCCAGTCCTACAACACCGAGAGTGGAATCAACGGCCGTAACGCAGCAGTAGTCAACGTCTATATGCTTCCCGGAGCAAACGCAATGGAGGTCGCTGAAAACGTAAGGGCCGAAATGAAGGAAATCAGTGCGAGTTTCCCTGAGGGAATGTCCTACAACATCCCTTTCGATATGACCACCTACATTTCCGACTCCATACATCACGTCTACAGGACTCTTTTCGAGGCGCTCATTCTGGTCATTCTGGTGGTATTCCTCTCCCTGCAGAATGTCCGTGCCACCCTTGTTCCGGCGATTGCAGTGCCGATTTCTTTGATTGGAACATTCGGAATTATGCTCATATTCGGATTCTCCCTGAATATGATGACCTTGCTCGGACTCATCCTCGCAATCGGAATTGTCGTCGACGATGCCATAGTCGTTGTGGAAAATGTGGACAGGATTATGACCGTAGAGCATCTGTCTCCTTATGAGGCTACAAAAAAGGCGATGCAGGAAATCGGAGGCGCGCTGGTGGCAATGTCGCTTGTGCTCTGTGCCGTTTTCGTGCCGGTGAGTTTCCTCTCGGGCATCACAGGCCAGCTCTTCCGTCAGTTCACCGTGACCATTGCGGTTTCTGTGATTATTTCGACTGTCGTGGCCCTCACCCTGAGCCCTGTGATGTGTTCGAAATTTCTGAGGCCTCACGCGGAAAATGAGCATAAGAACTTTATATTCAGAAAGATAAATTCGTGGATGGACTCAGGCTCTTCGTTCTACACCAAGATGGTTCGTCTGGCGGTGGACAATTCCAAAAGGATGTTTGCGATTTTTGGAGTCGCCCTTGTCGGAATCTTTGTTTTGGCGCGTCTTGTCCCGAGCAGTTTCATCCCGAAGGAGGACCAGGGCTATTTCACCGTCGAGCTTGAACTTCCCACCGGAGCCACTCTCGAACGCACGAGGGCGGTGACAGACAGGGCTATGGATTTTCTTATGAGTCAGCCGGATGTCGACTATGTGCTCAATGTCACCGGGTCGAGTCCGCGAGTGGGGACGACCCAGTCGAGCAGCACTCTGACGGTAATCCTCAAGCCTTGGAACAAACGTAAGGTTACGGATATGACCAAAACAATAGCGATGGTCAGGGACACTCTTTCACGCTATCCGGAAAGCCGGGTGTATATCAGCACACCGCCTGTCATCCCGGGACTCGGAACCTCGGGTGGATTCTCAATGGTGCTGGAGGCAAGAGGAGATGCATCCTATGTGGATTTACAGAACGCCTCCGACACATTGCTCCATTATGCGTCGAAACGTAAGGAACTCACGGGACTCTCCTCCGGAATGCAGACGGACATACCTCAGCTCTATTTTGATGCCGACCGCGACAAAATCCAGCTTCTGGGGCTTTCTATGGCGGATGTATTCTCGACCCTCAAAGCCTTCACAGGAGCAATCTATGTGAATGACTTCAATATGTATAACCGTATCTACAGGGTTTACATTCAGGCGGATGCCCCATATCGTGCACACACGGACAATCTCAATCTCTTTTTCCTCAAGAGTGCGGGAGGCACGATGATTCCGGTCAACGCTTTAGGCAACACCCACTACACAACTGGTCCGGGAGCCATAAAGCGTTTCAATATGTACAACTCTGCGACAATCCGGGGAGAGGCGGCAAACGGAGTCAGCTCGGGAGAGGCGCTGGAGATTCTTCAGCAAATCGCCAGGGAACACCTTCCGTCCAATATCGGGGTGGAATGGAGCGGAATGTCCTATCAGGAGAAAAAAGAGAGCGGACAGACCGGACTGGTACTTGCTCTGGCACTGCTTTTTGTGTTCCTGTTCCTTGCCGCCCAATATGAGAGCTGGTCGATACCGATTGCGGTGATATTGTCTCTGCCTATTGCGATTTTCGGAGCTTATCTCGGCGTCGCCCTCTTGGGGATGGAGAGTAACATATATTTCCAGATTGGACTTGTGATGCTGGTAGGTCTGGTGGCGAAAAACGCCATCTTGATTGTGGAGTTCGCCAAGGAAGAGGTCGAGGCGGGCAGGGATGTCGTGGATGCGGCAATCACTGCGGCAAAACTCCGGTTCAGACCTATCGTGATGACCTCCCTGGCATTTATCCTCGGTATGCTTCCGCTTGTATTTGCCAGCGGCCCGGGTTCGGAGAGCCGCCAGAACATCGGAACGGGCGTATTCTTCGGTATGATTGCCGGAATCACCGCCGGAATCGTATTCGTGCCGTTTTTCTTTGTGGTAATCTATAACCTCAGAAAATTCATGTCTCATTGGCGTCCTAAACTTCGTTTGGGTAAAAAGTCTGTCACTCCGGTGCTTGTGCTGATGTTGGCATCGGCAATGACCCTCGCATCCTGTTCGCCTGCAAAGTATTGTCCGAAACCCGATTTGGGAAATATGCCACAAAGCATTTCGCTTGAAAAGGGGGACGGCAGTTTCGAGGACCCGGGATGGAGGGAGGTTTTCACAGACCCTGAACTTCAAAGACTTATAGACACGGCGCTATCCTACAACAAGGACGTGCTCATCGCTGCGGAGAGACTTAATGAACTGCGCTTTAAGTACAGAATGCAGAAAGCGGAGCAACTTCCTTCCATTTCAGCAAAGGGATATGGGCAGAACGACTACAGCAACTACGGCGGAAATTCATCCAAGCCGGACAGCCCGGAATTCGGTCTGAAGGCTTCGCTCCAATGGGAGGTGGATTTCTGGGGCCGTCTGAAATGGGCGGGAAGAGAAAAGATGGCGGAGTATCTTGCCGCAGAGGATGCGCAGAAGGCGGTGAGAATGAGTGTCGTTGCAAGTGTGGCTTCGGCCTATTACGAGCTGATTGGACTGGACCGCAAACTTGAGATTGTGTCGAACACACTCGAAACAAGACGTGAAAGTGTGAAACAGGCAAAACTCAGGGCGGAAGGCGGACTGACTTCCGAAATCCCTTACCAACAGGCACTTGTGGAGTATGCTTCGTCCAAAGCCCTGATTCCGGATTTGCAGAGGCAGATTGCCCTCAAGGAAAGTGAGCTCTGTTTTATCACCGGTTCATACCCAAGGGAAATCCGAAGAAGCGTCTCGGCTACGGACATCTATTCCATCACGACAGTGCCGGCGGGAGTTTCGTCGGATGTGCTGAAATGCCGGCCGGACATAATGATGTCTGAAAACAAACTTCACGCTGCAGAAGCCCGCGTCGGAATTGCCATCGCGCAGAGATACCCTTCGTTTGTAATCAATCTCGGCGCCGGTCTGGAAAACAGTCAGTTACGCGCCTTCTTCCAGTCCCCGTTCTGGTTTGCGGGTGCGACTCTTGCTGCCCCGGTTGTCGATTTCGGAAGACGCAAGGCTGCGATGAAGGCTGCCGTGTCGGCCTATGAGCAGGCGAGGCTCCAATATGAGAAAACGGTGATTCAGGCGTTCCGCGAGGTTTATGACGCCACGGTGATCTATCAGTCCGCCCGTTCCAACTCTCGCGTGAAGGCAGAGATGGAGGAAGCTGCGATGCAGTATGTGACCTTGGCGGACAGCCAGTACATCAATGGCGTCACCAACTACATCGACGTTCTGGACGCCCAACGTAAGTATTTCTCATCCCAGCTTGAATTCAGCGAAGCCATCACTCGTGAAAACCTCGCCATCGTAGGCCTCTACAAAGCCCTAGGCGGAGGCTGGAAATAGTTATATATCAATAATTTTGATGCCCGAAAACATATATTTATGGCAAGTTACCTTCAGATCGAAAACATATCAAAATCCTACGGGCCGAAAGTTCTTTTTGAACATATCGGATTCAATATAAATGAGGGGGACAAAATTGCGCTTATTGCGCCCAATGGCACGGGAAAGACTTCTCTTATGAGGATTCTCGCCGGAAAGGACAAAAGCGATTCTGGCGGAAAGATTCTGTTTCTCAAGGACATACGCATAGCCTTCCTTGAGCAGGAATATGACTTCGACCCGGAGAAAGGAATTTTCCGGCAGATTATGGATAGTAGTGAGGAGTTTACGAAACATCTTGACGAGGAACGCCTGTTGGAATATGAACTGAGAGTGAAACGGCTGCTGACGGACTTCGGGCTGACTGATTTCGGACAGCCGATGAAGGAACTTTCCGGCGGAGGTGTCAAAAGAGTCGCACTCACGCAGATGCTCGCCACCGAGGCGGACTTCTTCATTATGGACGAGCCGACCAACCACCTGGACATCGACGCAATTGAATATCTCGAAGCCTACCTCAAACGCGCCCGCTGTACCCTGCTTATGGTCACCCACGACCGCTACTTCCTCGACAGCGTCTGCAATATGGTGATGGAAATGGACCACGGGGCTGTCTATTGCTACCGTGGCGATTATCAGAACTATCTCGAAAAACGCGATGAGCGCATATCCAACTGGAACGCACAGACCGACAAGGTGCGGAACATCCTGCGACGCGAACTGGAATGGATGCGGAGCACACCTTGTGCACGAAGCGGAAAGGCAAAATACAGGATTGACGCATTCCACGAATTAAAGGACAGGGCCGAAGAGGTGCGGGAGAGCAAATCGGTGGACATGTCGGCGGTTTCTGCGGGGATGAGCGGGAAGGGGTTTTCCCCCGACGCAAAGCTTGCCAACAGGCTGGGAACCAAGGTTATAGACTGCAAGAATGTCAGTTTCTACTATGGAGCGGACTGCTATCTCAACCATTTCAGTTACAAGTTCCAGCGCTGCGACCGCATAGGAGTGGTGGGGCGCAACGGTGTGGGAAAATCCACATTCATAGACCTTCTCACCGGTGAACTTCAGGGCCACACCGGCACAATCGAGCGCGGTGAATCGCTCAAAATCGGCTACTACCACCAAAACGGAATGAGTTTCGACGAAGACCAGACCGTGCTTGAGACCGTGAACGACACCGGGCTGCTGAACCGCTTTCTCTTCCCGCACGATATGTTGAACAACAGGGTCGCACGTCTGAGCGGAGGTGAAAGGCGAAGGCTCTATCTGCTCACAATCCTGATGCAGCAGCCAAATCTGCTCATACTTGACGAGCCCACGAACGACCTTGACATTATGACGCTGAACATTCTCGAGGAGTATCTCTCCGAATATCAAGGCAGCCTCATTATCGTTTCGCACGACCGCCATTTCCTCGACCGCCTTGTGGACCATCTGCTCGTATTCTGCGGCGATGGTGTTGTGAAGGATTTTATCGGCAATTTCAGTTCCTACAGGGCGTATATAAAGGATTATGAGGCGGCGCAAAAGTCTGAGCGTCGGGAACAGGAACGAAAAGAGAAGGCCAAAAAGCAGTTTGCCATCAAGGAAGAAGCCATGCAGACCGGATCAGACTCTGTGAGGGCGACAGGAACGGCTCCTACCCCGGCAAAGAGAAGACTGAGCTGGAAGGAACAACGGGAATTAGAGGCGCTTGAAGCCGAATCCGAAGCACTTTCTGCAGAAAAATCGGCTCTGGAAACTCGTCTCGGCGAGCCCGGACTCCCCTACGATGAGCTGCAGAAGGCATCGGAACGTATTGGAGAAATCATCGCACGCATAGATGAAGTGGAGATGAGGCTGCTTGAACTCTATGAGATTTGTGGCTGAGGGTGACCAGGATGAGGTTCCGTTCGCCCTTCCCGGTGATATGAACCAAAATGAACTTTGGGAGATTGAGAGATAATGCTTTACTTTGCGGCGTTTATGAAAATATGAGATTATGGAAAAGGGCATTGCAGAGGAACTCGGCTCAGAGATTCGGGGCGGAAAAGGCGGCGTGGCAAAGGATAATTCCAGGAAAGTCATTCCTGAGTTGAATTGTCTGCTTTCGGACGTTGAAAAGGCATACGGCAGGAGGATTCGGACCACCACGGACTTCGAGGCGCTTTCGGTCGTCATCGATAGGGAGACACATGAACTGCTCTCAGCATCGACTTTGAAACGGCTATGGGGCTATGTTTCCGGAACTCATGTTCCGCGCTCTTCGACGCTCGATATTCTCTGCAAGTTCATAGGCAAGCGCGATTTTTCGGCCTATTGCAAGGCGCTTTGCAATGATAGGACAGTCACTTCCAGATTTTTCAGTTCCAAGGTTATAGAGTCGGAAAATCTGCCCGTAGGAACCTGCCTTCTGCTCGGTTGGGCACCAGACCGTCTCGTGAAGATTGAACACCTCGGCGGCTGTGAGTTCATCGTGCGCGAGTCTGAAAACTCGAAACTTCAGCCCGGCGACCGCTTCTCCGCAGGGAGTTTTATGCTCGGCTTCCCGCTTTACATCCCGGCACTCCACCAAGCCTCCGACCCTGCGGCATCCGTCTCCTACGTCGCCGGAGCCGTCAGCGGTCTCAATCGCCTGGACATTCTATAACCGGCAAATCTGTGTCATTCTCTTATGTCGCACTACTATCTTGGTGATTTTCAGTAAATTACTAGCAAATGTTAAAATAAGAGATTTTTTTATGCTTATGCATTGCACTCGGGAAGGAGAATTTGATTCACCTTGTCTTCGAAAAGATACCTTGATACCCAATAAGCATACAGTGCCGACGGAATTGACCCGTCTGTTTCGAAAAAACAAGGGAATCTAATGCAGCGGTGTATAACTTATTCAGCAATTTTGTTATAAACTGTAGAATCTATTCTGCAAATTCATTATCTTTGCCTCAAAATAGAGAAATATGGAGAGGCTTTACACATTGTACCATTTTCTTCTGTCCCGGACAGAAACGACATTTCTGCGATATCTTTACTCTCAGATTGACTGGGAGTCGAGGCTCGTGGTCATCGAAGGCGCCCGTGGCGTAGGCAAGACGACAATGATTCTGCAGCGGATTAAGCTCAGCGGAGAAATAGGCACCTCCCTTTATGTCGATGCGGGACATACATATTTTTCTTCTCATCCGCTGTACGATTTTGTTGAGGCATTCTACAAAAACGGAGGAAAATGTATCTATATCGACGAGGTTCACAAATATGAGACTTGGTCACGTGAGGTGAAAATGATGTATGACTACTTGCCGGAACTGAAGATTGTCCTCACCGGATCATCCCTGCTGTCCATAAAGAAGGGCGTGGATGCGGACCTGAGCCGAAGGGCAATTGAATATACTCTTCATGGCCTGTCTTTCAGGGAGTTTCTGTTTCTTTCAGAAGGGATTTCGGTCCCGCACTTTTCTTTGGAGGACATCGTGGCTGGAAAAGTCGATATTTCAGGAACTGTCAAGTTCCCGATTCCGTTGTTTCATAAGTTCCTAAAAATGGGGGATTACCCGTTTTTTTTAATTGACAACTACCAGATTCGGCTAAATAATGTTGTGAACCAGACACTTGAAGTGGATATTCCACAATATGCCAGAATGAATGTGTCAACGGTAGTTAAACTGAAGAAACTTCTGAACATCATTTCTCAAAGCGTACCATTCAAGCCGAATTTTTCCGAAATTGCCCGGTCCCTTGAGGTGGACAGGGCAACAGCATCGACATATATGACCTATATGGAGAAATCCGGTCTCATCCGTCAGCTGCATACCGCGGACACAGGAATGAAAATTCTGGAGAAAGTCGATAAGGTCTATCTCGCGAATACAAGCCTCGTGTATGCGCTTGCCGACAACATTCCTGAAATAGGCAATGTCAGAGAAACTTTCTTTTTCGCACAGACATCTGTATGTCACACAGTAGCGAGTGCGGATGCAAACGGTGACTTCCGAATCGGAGACTACACTTTTGAGGTTGGAGGGCATTCCAAGAAGCAAAAGCAGATAAATGGCATACCAAACTCATTTGTAGTCAAGGATGATATTGATTTTCCAGGCTATCGCACTCTTCCGCTGTGGCATTTCGGCCTGATGTACTGAGAGAAAGTGATTTGTTTCGTCTACAATCGTTTCAACATTCCGTTTCCCTTCGCAGCCAGATTGAAAAGAACCGGTCATACACGATTATTTTCCCGTTGAACTCGTGCACGAAATCCCGTTTTTGCATGGCTTTATTTCTTATATGACCCGGTGCTCTTAATAGTTCGTGCAGGCTTTGCAGAAGATGATACGTAGTGTCAGAATGTAGTTATTGCTTCAGACATCCGACCGGTACCACCCATATGCCGTCTTTTCGTTTGTAGGCGTATGCTCCGGTGCCGGTAAGAACCATCATAAATGATGGATGCATCATTTTTCCTGTGTCAATTTTTCCGGACAGGGTATGGAGTGTTTTTGCTCCCTCATCAATCAGCCTCTGTCCTCCGAGCTTAATCTCGACTAGTCCATATCTTCCGTCTCTCAGGTGTGTTACGGCATCGCATTCAAGACCATTCTTGTCCCGAAAGTGATAGACCTTCCCATCCAGTGCTTCCGAATATACACGAAGATCCCTTATGCACATTGTCTCGAAAAGAAGTCCCATCGTATTGAGGTCGGCAATCAATTTCTCCGGTCCTACACCTAGAGCGGCTGTTGCGATTGACGGGTCAACGAAATAGCGGGTGTCAGATGTTCGGATTGCCGTCTTTGATCTTAGGTTGGGATTCCAGGCAGGAGCGTCTTCGATGACAAACAGTTTCTTTAAGGCTGTGATATAAGAGGATATTGTCTCTTCGGTCATAGAACTTTCGGCATTGGTTTTTAGGTCTGCATAGATTGAGGTTAGCGGTGCTTGTGCTCCTTGAAATCTGGCATAACTTCTCAACAGACGGAGAGTGAACTCTTTTTCTCTCTTTACCTCATCAATGTCAGATATGTCTCTGCTCGCAATTGCTTCTATGTAGTTAATGGACTGCTTTAAAGCTCCGTTTTTGGTCATAGTTAGTGCTGCCGGCCATCCTCCTCGGCAGATTAGCCAACTCAACTGTTCGATATCGAGTTCGTTTGATTCGTATGCTTCCTCAGTTGTGCCACTGAACAAAGCCCTCAAACTTAGCTGCCCGTTAGATTCTCCTGATTCCCAGAGACTCATCGGTCTCATTGTCATCCAGGCCGCACGTCCCGTCCCGGAGTGTTTGATTTTTTCAAGTTTTTCTTTCGGAATGACAGTCGAGCCGGTGAAGATGAATTGTCCAGTCTTTTTCTCTCTATGATCGACTTCAAAGCGTGCTGCGTCCCACAATTCCGGTGTGTCCTGCCATTCGTCAATAAGCCGTGGCGTATCTCCTTTCAGCAAGAGTCTTGGGGCGTTTTGGGTAAGGGCAAGATAGGTTTCGGAATGTTCAGGATCATTCATATACACAATACTACCAGCGTGCTGTTCAGCAGTCGTCGTTTTCCCGCACCATTTTGTCCCTTCGATAAGGACAAGTCCGGCAGCCTCAAGATTGTCTTGTAGAATCTTGTCTGCAATTCTATTTCGATATTCACTCATAGTGATGGCAAAGTTAGAATATAAATATCGAAAAACCAATATGTTTTAGAAAAGTATTCGTCCAATCGGCCAAATTTCATTCCGGCAATCGGCCAAATTCCATTCCGCCAGTTGGCCAAATTTCAATCCGCCATTCCGCCAATTACAACCGGCCTTGTTTTTCGCACCTGCGATTGGCTTAGCCTATCCGCCGGAGTCGGCTACGGCAGTCGTACCCTCCTTTGGGAAGACTCTTCGCTCAATTGGGCAAGAGTCTCTGATCGCAGTCCACGAGGCATAGCCGCTGACATCGCCCTTCACTTCCGCATCCGCAGTTTTCGCCTCTACGCAGGCGTTTCCACGGCGGCTTTCCGCACTTGCGACTATGAGTTCGGTTTGGGATTTTGTTTTTGAGATTTGTGGATAATAGGCTTTGTTTGTCCGAAAATAAGTCTTAAATTTGTGCCCCATAGGAGATTGGACTTTCGTTCAATCTCTTTTTAACAAAACAGAACAATAACACAAAATTAGAATGAATCATTTGGGTCTATGGGGAAGAGCCGCAGCCGTTACAATGGTACTGTACGGACTTCTGGGTTTGGCTTCCTGCGACAAAATCAGCAACAACAGCGAACATCTTGACGATGAATATGTTGAAATTTCTTCTTGGGTCGATGATTGGAGCGGCGACTACATCATTGCACACAAAGACGGCAGCAGCCTGATTCCGCTGAGCGGGGTCGGAGACAAATGTGAGGGAACTGCGGGAGAGAAACTCCCGACTCTTGACGGAGTTGTCTTCGGGTCAGATGCCGACAACACAAAAGCTGTCCTTATCAAAAGCGGAGAATACTATAGAGTCCACATTGAATCTGTCGGCTACATCGGATTCGACGGAGAAGACGGTTTCATCAAATCCGCAAAAGAACTGAACGCAGACTGCTATCTTTGGGAAGTGCTCTACAGCGAGAACGGAGAAGGAGACTTCAGTCTGAACCCGAAAGCAGGAGACGGAGCAATCGCCTGGAATCCGGAAGAAAAATGTTTCTACATCAGTTCTTCCGCAAAATCGGCACTCCTCTACAAGAGGGTTGTAGGCACAGGTATCCAGAATAGGCCCGGCACTGACAAACCAGGCACAGAGCCGGACCCGACGCCGGAGCCAGGTCCAAATCCGGAGCCGGTCCCGACCAACGGGAAATATGGATGGTTTGAACTTCCTGCCGTCAATTATGAATTATCCGGCAAGTATCTGATTAGCAAGGACGACAACACACTCTACTATGCTCACCACCTATGCGCCGGCGGAGAAAAAGGTCCAAACGGGAAGACCGCGAGGAATTACACAGTTTGCTTCAGTGCTGAAGAGCATTGTCCTGTATGGGTAGCTGCTCCAAGACATCGTATGTACAAGGGCTCTGCGGGAAGGAGTGGATATGGAATAGATCCTTCAATTCCTTCAGACATTCAATATCACTCGAAGGCAACCGGCGGAGGTTGCAACAAAGGACATATGCTTGGCAATTCAGATAGAACCTGTTCATCCGCGACCAACAAACAAGTCTTCTATTACACAAACATCGCCCCGCAATATTCCAGTACATTTAATACCGGAGGAGGCGCATGGAACAACCTTGAAGACCACATAGACGGTCTCGTATGTTCTGACACGCTCTATGAAGTTGTCGGCTGCTATTTCAAGCAGTTCAAGGACAAATATGGAAACATCGGAAATCCAGAAAAGATTTCATTCGGAGGGCGAAGTGATGTGACACGACCTTCTATGTTCTATTATGTACTACTTCGCACAAAGAAAGGAAATACTGGCAAAGCTGTCAGTCAATGCTCTGCCAATGAACTGCAATGCGTTGCATTCGTCGTCTGCCACGAAATGGAAAAAGGTCACAAGCCACAGGCAAAGGATATGATGTCCGTCTCAGATCTTGAGAAACTCACCGGATTCTCATATTTCCCGAATGTGCCGAACGCACCAAAATCGACATTCACTCCATCTGATTGGCTATAACCACACGCTCAATTCGCCGCGGAACTGAGGTCAAAATCTCATAAGGAATAGTGCCGAGAATGTCCGCAAGTTCGGAGATTGTCGGTTCTTTGCCGAATATGGTGACGGTGTCGCCCACTTGTGCCGGAACGCCGGTTATGTCAAGCATACACATGTCCATACAGATGTTGCCTATCGTCGGCACGCGACTGCCATTCAGCAGGAACGAGCAGTTGCCGCGCCCGAGATGGCGGTCGATGCCGTCCGCATAGCCAACCGGGATTGTGGCGATTGTCGTGCCCTCAGGAGCTATTTGCCCGTTACGCCCGTAGCCTATCGTCCCGTCTTCCGGCTTCAGGTTCTTGATCTGAAGAATCTTGCACTTGAACGAAGCGACTGGAGCAAGATGCACCCCGGGAAGAGCGCTCACTCCATAGATTCCGATGCCGAGCCTCACCATGTCGTACTGATACTGAGGGAATCTCTCGATGCCTGCAGAATTGAGTATGTGCCACATCGGCCTGTAGCCCAAGGTCTTCGTAAGTGACGTCGCGTTTCGATTGAACATATCAATCTGACCGAGCGTAAAATCATCGCTCGCCGGATCCTCCGCAGCTGCAAGATGGGAGAAAATGGATTTCACCTTCACCCTGTCGGTTTTCGACAGATATTCCTCCAGTTCCTCCAGTTCCGAACTCATAAAACCGAGACGGTGCATTCCGGTGTCGAGTTTTATGTGGACAGGATAGTTGTGAACGTCGCGCTGCGCAAGGATCTCGCAAAGAACCTTCAGTGAACAGAGATTCGGGATGCTCGGCTCAAGATTGTTGTCTATTATCTCGTTGAAAAAATCGGTTCCCGCAGTGAGCACGAGAATCGGCTTGTGGATGCCGGCGGCACGAAGCTCCATTCCCTCAACAGGATAGGCCACAGCAAGATAGTCCGCACCATTCTGTTCCATCAGACGGGAAAACTCCACAGCTCCGTGTCCGTAGGCATTAGCCTTGACGAGCACGAGAAGTTTCGTTGTCGGCTTCAGCAGATTTCTGAAATATCGGTAGTTTGACTCACAGTCCGGAAGACTCAGTTCCAGACGCGAGAAATCGTTCTCTCCAAACATAATTCTTATAAATTATAGCTCCAATGTCACACACAACAGGTTCCGCTGGAGCAAACAGGCTGCAAAAGTACCATTTTTTAATGAAATTTCATCTATAAACGACACATTTGCACGGCTTTTGCCATAATATTGACGTTTGGGCAATGCAAAACAAGGCCTTGCCCGCCGTTACAATAAAAAGTAGACATGAAGACAAATTATCTCTTTCTCGCTGAAGGATACGAAATTGCCGAGGCCATGTGCCCGGTGGACATGATGACACGCGGAGGGCTTCAAGTGAAGACAGTTTCTATCACAGAAGAGCACCTTGTACACAGTTCCCACGGAATCGGGATTATGGCGGATCTTAACTGGAGCGAGTTTCTGAAGGAAACCGAAAATCAGGACATTGACGGAGAAGGCGTCCTTGCATTTCCTGGAGGAATGCCGGGATCAATAAACCTTTCGGAAAAGAAGGAACTCATTGAGATTGCCAGGAAGCATTTCGACAAAGGAGGCATCACTGCTGCCATCTGCGCAGCGCCGAGCGTAGTTCTCGGCAAGATGGGCGGGCTCAAAGGACGGAGGATGTGCTGCTATGCAGGCTTTGAGAGCGCGCTTGAGGATGCCGGAGCCACAGTCGACACAAACGATGGCGTGGTTGTTGATAGGAACCTCATTACTTCACGCGGAGCCGGACACGCGATTGCGTTCGGCCTTGCGATTGTGGCTGCTGCGGCAGGTCGGGAAAAGGCAGACCGCGTTGCCAAGACTATAATGCTGTAAAATAAAATACAAAATGAACATTTGGATAATAGTCATTGCTGTGATGCTGATCAGTTTCACCATCCAGCAAGTTTTGGAAAGCAAGTTCAGCAAGTATTCCAAAGTGCCGAACCCGAGCGGCCTCACAGGCGCACAGGTGGCGGAAAAGATGCTTGACTGGTATGGGATACACAATGTGCAGGTACGCCGTACCAACGGCGTGCTCACGGATCATTTCGACCCGAGGAGCAAGACTGTGAACCTGAGCGACGCGGTCTATTCCAGTTCTTCAATAGCGGCTGCGGCAGTCGCCGCACATGAATGCGGACACGTCGTCCAGCATGCACAGGGATATGCTCCGGTAAAGCTTCGCAGCGCTCTGGTTCCTGCAGTGAATTTCTGCAACATGACAGTCCAGTGGGTCCTGCTTTTGGGAGTGATGTTGGTGAACAGTTTCCCATCAATTCTCTGGCTTGGAATCGCGCTCTTCGCAATGACAACTCTTTTCAGCCTCGTCACGCTTCCGTGTGAAATCAACGCAAGTTCAAGGGCAGTCAGCTGGCTGACAAGTTCAGGAATCGTCGATGACCGCACACGTCCGATGGCAATTGACGCCCTGAAATGGGCCGCATACACCTACGTCATCGCAGCAATCGGTTCCATCGCAACCCTTCTCTACTACATCGGCATTGCAACGCGGCGCAATTAAAAGATAAGAGGCGCAATTAAGGGTGAAGACATCTCAAAAAAGGAGCGAAACTCACTCGAGTTTCGCTCCTTTTTCATCATAGAATTCATTCTGCAGGACAGCGAAATCAGAAGATGTCTCCATCTTAAGCCTGCACTTATACTTCTTTTTCCAGCGGTCGAGGATGCTGCCTTTGAACAGACCATCGGACTTGGTAAGGTAGGCACCGAGAATGGGCCCTACTTTCAGCGTCAATGACTGTATCTTCTTGTCAACGACATAGTTGGCAAGTTTCCTTTCAATATCCTCGTCTATCACAATGCTCGAAGAAATCTTTCCGGTGCCGTGGCAAACCGGACAAACCTCCAGAGTGTTCAGCTCAATCGCCGGACGCACTCTCTGGCGGGTAATCTGCATCAGGCCGAACTTGGTGAGCGGAAGCACATTATGCTTTGCCCTATCCCCTTCCATGAGCTGCTGCATATACTTGTAGAGCTGGTTGCGGTGCTCGCCCGACTCCATGTCGATGAAGTCCACGATGACGATTCCGCCCATATCCCGAAGCCTCAGCTGACGGGCAATCTCCTCCGCGGCGTAGCAGTTCACGTCGTAGGTGTTCTGTTCCTGTTCCTTGTTCTTGGCTCTCGTTCCGCTGTTGACGTCAACCACATGCAGTGCCTCCGTGTGTTCGATTACGAGATAGGCGCCCTGCCTCAGAGGCACGACCTTTCCGAAGGAACTCTTTATTTGTCGCGTGACCTCAAAATGGTCGAAGATAGGTTCCTTGCCCTCGTAGAACTTCACGATTTTCTCCTGATCCGGAGAAATGAGTGAAATGTACTTAAGGGTCTCCTCGTAGATCTTCTCGTTGTCGATGTAGATATTGCTGAACGAGTCATTCAGGAGATCCCTGAGGATTGTGGTCGTCTTGCTGTACTCTGTGAAGAGGAGCTGCACCTTCTTGGACGAGGCAATCTTTTTCCATGAGCTCTCCCATTTCTCGATGAGAGACATCACCTCGGCGTCAAGCACAGCAGCGTTCCTACCTTCCGCAGCCGTGCGGATAATCGCACCGTAGTTGCGCGGAAGAATGCTCTTCACCAGCGTTTCAAGCCGTTTCTTTTCTTCTTTCGAAGCTATTTTCTGTGATACACTGACCTTCTCCGCGAAAGGAAGAAGCACAATGTTGCGTCCTGCCAATGAAATTTCAGCTGTAAGTCTCGAGCCTTTGGTGGATATCGGTTCCTTGACAATCTGACAGACAATCATCTGTCCCGGCGTGAGAACTTTCTCTATGCGTCCTTCCTTCTCAAGCGGCTGACCTATCTTTATGTGGGAATATATCCCCTTGAGGTCAGAGTTGGGGTTTGCCCTCTTCACGAATTCATCGAATGCATTGAAGTAGAGTCCCAGATCAAGATAATGGACGAAAGCCTCCTTCTCATCACCAATGTCCACAAACGCTGCATTGAGCGCCGGCAAGATTTTTTTTACCTTGCCCAGGTAGACGTCCCCCACCGAAAAGCTGTGACCCGAGACAGACTCTCTGTTGAACTCAATCAGACGATGGTTCTCCATCAGAGCGATGGAGACCTCAGACGAGCTGACTTCAACCACAAGATCTTTTAGGGATTCTTTTCCGGCTTCCATTAAAATTTTATTGACAATAAAAGTTAAAAATAGAAGTCCATAAAAAGATGGGATGCAAGGCGTGTTTTGAAGATAAAACCGCAGCAACATGATGGTTGTGAGGATTTTATCAAGAAACGCAACGCAGCAGACCGCTTTTTATGGGTTTCGTAAAAAAGGCTGACCGCCCGGGCCAGCCTTCAACTTGTAAGACTGCTTAAATGGCAGACACTCAGACTACTTCTTCTTATGTCTGTTCTTGCGTAATCTCTTCTTACGCTTGTGTGTCGCCATCTTATGCCTCTTATGCTTTTTTCCGTTTGGCATAGTAGTAATGAATTTAAAATATTATTTCTTGATCTGCTTTGCAAATGACTTTGACGGCTTGAATGCCGGAATGTCATGTGCCGGGATCGTTATCGTAATCTCCTTGGTGATGTTACGTGCTGTCTTCTCAGCTCTGTGCTTGATGATGAAGCTGCCGAATCCGCGGAGATAAACCGGGTTACCCTTTGTAAGAGAATCCTTTACAACCTCCATGAAGCCGTCCACTACTGCTGCTACTTGCTCTTTCTGAACTCCGGTTGACTGTGCAACCTCGTTTACGATTTCTGCCTTTGTCATAATACTTGTGTATAAAATGTTTATTAGAAATTCTAACCTCGGTAAAAACCTCGCAAAATTAGAGTTATTTTTCTAATATTCAAAAAAAAACATCATTTTTGTAGGCATTATGAACACACAATGCCGGAGCCTGACTTTCGAAAGCGCTGCGGCATGGCATAATGCTTGACCATATTATACGACACATCGCAAGGCATGTCTGTTCTGACATTTTGTCAGAGGGCATTTTTGTGCACATATATACAAAAGATATTTTATGAAGGATTTATTCAATGACATCTTTTCACCCGCAGGAGCGGAAGTGAGCGTTATCCCGGTGGCGTCACCGGACGGGCCGATGCAGGGGGTAAGGGAAGACGAACTGCCTGATTCCCTGCCTATTCTGGCGCTCAGGAACGCTGTGCTGTTCCCGGGAACGATATACCCCGTGACAATAGGACGGGAGAAGTCCCTGAAACTCATTCAGGTGGCGGAGAAGGACAATCTGTTTATAGGAACGGTTCCGCAGAAGGATTTCAGCGTAGAGGAGCCGAAGGTTGAGGACCTTGCGGAATATGGTACCGTCGCAAGGATCATCCGGACTCTTGAACTTCCGGACGGGACGATGACGGCCATACTCCAGGGATTCAAGCGTTTCAGGCTTGAGGAGATATATGAATATGAGCCGTATATGCTCGGGCGCGTGCAATATGTCGAAGACGACACGACCGTCCCGGACAACAACATTCTGAAGATAACCGGCGATCTGATAAAGGAGAAGGCCATCTATATATCGAAGAACGCCTCCTTTGTGCCGAAAGAGGCCGTCAACGCCCTGAAGTCAATCGACAACTTCGAGTTTCTCGTGAATTTTGTGGCGACGACGGTGGATTTCGATGACTACGCCGCGAAGATCGGGCTTCTTGGCATATCCTCGGTTCTGGAAAGAGGCGAGAAGCTTCTTGAGATGCTCGGCAACCAGTCGGAAATCGTCAAACTGAAAAACGAAATCAATCAGAAGGTAAAAGGAGATATGGACCAGCAGCAGAGGGAGTATTACCTCAACAGCCAGCTGCGGACCATTCAAGAGGAGCTCGGCATGGACGACATGGAAGAGCTCGACAAACTTCAGGAAAAGGCAGAGAAAAAGAAATGGCCGGAGGCGACGAAGGAAATCTTCGACAGGGAGATGATCAAGCTCGAGCGCCAGAACCCGAACTCTCCGGAGTATAGCACCCAGCTTAACTATCTTCAGTTCATGGTGGATCTCCCGTGGGAGGAGTATTCGAAGGACAACCTTGACCTGAAGCACGCGAAAAAGGTGCTTGACAAGGCCCACTATGGCCTCGACACGGTGAAGGAACGCATCATCGAATATCTTGCCGTACTGAAACTCAAGGGAAATATGAAGTCGCCTATACTTTGCCTCTACGGGCCTCCGGGAGTCGGTAAAACGAGCCTCGGAAAGTCCGTCGCCGATGCATTGGGAAGAAAATACATAAGGATTGCGCTCGGCGGAATGCACGATGAGTCGGAGATTCGCGGACATAGGAAAACCTACATCGGTGCACTTCCAGGACGTATTCTGAACGGAATAATGAGAGCCGGCACATCAAATCCGGTGATTGTTTTGGACGAGGTGGACAAGATAGGCAACGACTTTCACGGCGACCCGTCGTCAGCGTTGCTCGAGGTGCTCGACCCTGAGCAGAACACGACTTTCCACGACAACTACCTTGACATCGACTACGATCTCTCGCACGTGCTCTTCATCACGACGGCGAACACGACATCGACTATCCAGCCGGCGCTGCGCGACCGTATGGAGATGATTCCGGTGAGCGGCTATCTTGCCGAAGAGAAGATGGAAATCGCAAAGAACTACCTCATTCCGAAGCAGATTGAGGAACATGGGCTAAACAAAGATCAGCTGAAGATCAGCAAGCCGGCGTTGGCGGCAATCATAGAGGAATACACACGGGAATCCGGAGTGCGAAGCCTTGAGAAACAGATTGCGAAGATTGCCCGAGTGAGTGCGAAGAAGATTGCCCTCGACGAGGAGCGCCCGGAGACAATCAAGCCGGGAGACTTGAAGGAGTATCTCGGTCTGCCGACTGCCTTCCACGACAAACAGCGCGGGAACGAGGCCTCCGGCGTAGTCACCGGACTTGCATGGACGGAGATGGGTGGAGAGATTCTGTTCATCGAGAGTTCCATCAGCGAAGGAAAAGGCGTGCTCACCATGACCGGAAACCTCGGTGACGTGATGAAGGAGTCCGCCACGATTGCCTATCAGTACCTCAAGGCTCACCCGGAGCTTACCAGTCTGACCTACAAGCAGTTCTCGGAGAAAGACGTTCACGTTCACGTGCCGGAGGGAGCAGTTCCGAAGGACGGGCCGTCGGCCGGCATCACGATGGTGACATCGATGGTTTCGGCGTTTCGCGGGAAGCAGATTCGAAGCGGGTTCGCGATGACAGGCGAGATGACGCTACGCGGACGTGTACTTCCTGTAGGTGGAATCAAGGAGAAGATTCTTGCAGCCAAACGTTCCGGAATACACACAATTGTGCTTTCCGAGGACAACCGCAAGGATGTGGAGGACATCAAGCCTGTTTATATTGAGGGGCTGAAGTTTATATATGTAAGGACCATCACTGACGTCTTGAATGCAGTGTTTGACGCATAAAAAGCGGTCTGCTGCGTTGGATGTCTTGATGAAATCCTCACAACCATCAGGTTGCTGCGGTATTCATCTGCAACATCCGCCTTGCATCCCATCTTTTTATGCGCCAAACACCCACAGTTTATATACTGGACGTAAAAATTGAAGAATCGTGGACGTAAAGATTGAAGAATCGTGGAAGAGAGCGCTGGCGGCGGAGTTTGAGAAAGACTACTTCGCCAAGCTGGTGGAATATCTCCACGCCGAAAAAGCTGCCGGAGTGACGGTTTTCCCTCCCGGCAAGGACATATTCAGGGCTTTTGAACTCACTCCTCTTGACAAAGTTAAAGTAGTGATACTCGGACAGGACCCATACCACGGCTACGGCCAGGCTATGGGCCTGTCCTTTTCCGTTCCCGACAATGTTCCCGCTCCACCATCCTTGAAAAACATATTCAAGGAAATCGAAAACGACCTCGGAGTGACTATGTCCGGGCGGCCTAATCTGGAAAACTGGGCCAGACAGGGAGTGCTGCTTTTGAACGCGATTCTCACAGTCCGCTCCGGTGCGCCGGCATCGCATAGCAAAATAGGCTGGGAAAACTTCACGGACGCTGTAATCCGCTGCATCTCGGACAACTGCGACGGCGTGGTGTTTATGCTGTGGGGAAATTTTGCCCGAAGCAAGCGCGAACTGATTGATGCACAGAAGCATCTCGTGCTCGAAGCCGCCCATCCCTCCCCTCTCGCACGTGGAGCGTTCTTCGGATGCAGACATTTCTCAAAAGCCAACAGCTATCTTGCAGAGCGCGGGAAGGACACAATAGACTGGAAACTATAACATTACAGAGATTTCCGAAATATGGAAAACGAAAAAAAAATAACAAGAAAGGCTCTTTTTCCCGGTTCGTTCGACCCGTTCACTGCCGGGCACCTCAACATACTCAAACGTGCACTGACAATGTTTGACGAAGTGGTTGTGGCAGTGGGAATCAATGCGGACAAACGTGGATTCTACGACAACGAAAAGAAACTCGAAATCATCCGTGAGGCGACATCCGGGCTGAATGGAGTCACCGCACTCTCATACGACAACCTCACCGTGGACCTCTGCCACCAGCTTGGCATACATCACATTGTGCGAGGAGTGAGGAATATGATTGATTTTGAGACCGAACGTTCCATTGCCGACGCAAACCGTCGCATCGCTCCGGACATTGAGACCGTAATCATCCCGACAGCACAGGAATACGCCCACATTTCCTCATCCGCAGTCCGCGACATCATCAAACACGGAGGCGACTATTCGGCATTCATCCCCGATGGGATTAAGCTGTAGGAACGGGGCTGAAGAGTTTTTGGATATATGAAATCTTATTTGCGGAATATATGTAAACCTAGGGGAATCGAAGCCATTTTGATTTCTCTAATCTTCTGCAGCCCAATCCTTCCCGTGGCGAGCGCACAATCCCGGAACAAAGTTCTTGAGGAGTATCTGCTGGCTTTGGAAGCCTACGACATTCCGACAAAAATCGAGGAAACAGATTTCATAATCGGAAATTGCGATTCGGCTTCGAGGGAAGAGGTCGCAGTGAAAGTTTTCGAACATTTCAGAAATTCCCATCTTATGGGAGATGAGAATATTGCGGTACACGTGGCAGACAAATGGATTCCGGGGAATAGTGAAATCAGTCTCTACGCAGATTTCAACCGCAGTTCTCTTCTCGGAGCTAAAGCTCCCCTGCTGCCGGAAGCCGGACTCGAATCATTCAGCAAAAATAAGCCCACCATCCTGTGGTTTTACGACACTGATTGCGCAAAATGCAAACTCGAATCGGTGAAACTCGAAGACTTTTTCCTTCGTCGGAGCGACTGTGAACTCATCACATTCTACACAGGCGACAATCCACAAAAATGGAAGGAATTCATCTCATCTCATTTCAGCACTGTCAGTTCAGCACGCCATCTCTGCGATTTTTCAGAAAGCAGTGACTTCAGAAAGTTGTATTCCGTGACTGCGACTCCGAGAATGTTCCTAATCGACAAAGAAGGAATCATCGTCGGACGCATGCTGGATACAGAATCTTTGGAAAAACTGCTCGACGAAAGAAAGGCGAGGGAAAAACAGGCAGTGACGGAACTTTTCTACCGCCTGGTGCCCCTGAGGGGTGAGGATGCGAAAAATTCCCTTGAATATATCATTGACAACTACATACTTTGTCCCGATTCACCATTCGACAGCGCAGAAGACTCACTGATGGTCGTAAACTTCGCACAAATCCAGAAGGAACTGCTTTCCAAGGCAAGACCGGGGAGCAAAATTGCAGGCATCAAGGTCAAAGGCTCTCTGAACGGAGGAAAAGCTAAGAGCCGTCGTCTTGACAGGATCGGAAAGAATTGCTCCAGAAACGAAGGAAGGACTATCATTATTTTCCACACAAGCGGCTGCCACCAGTGCGAAGCCGAACTGAAAGAAGCGAAAGCTCTGGAACTCAACACATTTGCAATCAACATCGATGACATTCAGAATCAGTCACCAAAGACATTCGACAAACTTTTCAACGCTTTCGACCTGAGCACTCTCCCGTTTCTTGTGGAAACAGACAGCAAAGGGATAATCCTCCGGCGCTATTTTTCGCTCTGTAATGACAAAGAGATAGATTAACGAACTAAACACATAGACACAGAATAGATTATATTACCCAACGGAACTTGTGTTATTGATAACAAACAGATTGTGAAAACTAAACATTTTTTATTAGCTGCATTGCCGCTTCTTTCGGTTATGCTCGGGTCTTGCAGTGACGTCATTTATGAAAATGAAGACTTCAGCTGGTCTTCAGAGAAGGTTACCCAAGGGGATTATTCCGCCTATGCGAAAAGCGAAAGCGAGATAGTCTCAAATTATCCGCTTCCTGATGGAAAAGAGCGCAGGTGGACAAAGAAAAACGACATCTCCAGATTCGGGAAATATACCGGAGCTGACACTCTGGAAACGGCGCTCTATAATATGGCAGCCGACGAGTTGCTGAACAATGTGGAGGCCGACTCAACATTTCGCACCGGAGCCCTGTGGGCAGGGGTCTGGACGCGGGACATCAGCTACAGCATCATTTTGTCTCTCTCCGACTTGCTCCCTGACATTTCGCGGATAAGTCTTATGCGCAAGGTTGACAGACTCGGAAGAATTGTGCAGGACACCGGCACCGGCGGTTCTTGGCCGTGCTCCAGCGACCGGGTTATCTGGGCTGTGGCAGCGTGGAAAATCTACCTCGCGACCGGAGACAAGGACTGGTTGAGTCAGGCATACGCGACTATAAAGCGCTCGCTCGAAGATGATTTGGCTGTAACATTCGATGCAGAGACGTGCCTATTCAGAGGTGAGAGTTCATTCATTGACTGGAGACAGCAGAGTTATCCCCGCTGGATGCAGCCGGCAGACATCTTCAAATCTGAATGTCTCGGAACAAATGTCGTCTATTATATGGTTTTGCAAGCGATGACAAAAATGGCAGCCACACAAGGGTTTGAGGATGACAGAGAGTATTATTCTTCTCTTGCAGAAAATCTCCGCGATGCGATAAACAGAGAGCTGTGGATGGAAGATTGCGGATATTACGCACAATATCTGTACGGGCGCGACCATCTTTCAATTTCTCCGCGCAGCGAGACTCTCGGGGAATCCCTTGCAATTCTTTCGGGCATCGCATCAGAAAAACAGGCGGAAAAGATTGTGTCACAAATGCCGGTGTCGGCTTTCGGTCCGACAATCTTCTGGCCGCAAATCGGCGGAGAAAAAGCCTACCACAATAATGCCATTTGGCCATTCGTCACATCTTTCTACGCCCTTGCATCTGCCCGGGCAGGAAACGGGCAGGCGGTTATTCACGCCCTCGCGAGCAATGTGAGGGCGGCGGCACTATTCGCAACAAACCACGAGAATATGGTAGCGTCCGACGGCAGCCTTAAGACCGCCATTAACTCGCCAAATATGCTTTGGAGTTTGGCCGGATTTCTCGGCACATTCCGGAAACTGCTGCTGGGAATTGACATCCGGGAGAACGGTATAAGTTTCTCTCCTTTCGTTCCACGGGAACTTGGAGGTTGCAGGAAACTGGAGGGACTGAAATATAAGAATATGACTATAGACCTTACGGTCAAAGGACACGGCAGAGGAATAAAGTCATTCAGGCTTGACGGCAAGAAAACCTCTGCTTTCCTTCCGGAAAGTCTTGAGGGCCATCACAGCGTAGAGATTGTTCTCGACGGACGGCAGGGGAAACGAGGACGAATAAACCAGTGTTCATATACAGCGGCGCCCGACACACCGAATGCTGTGATTGAAAACGGAGTGCTCGTATGGGAGCCTGTGGACGGAGCCGGGGCGTACATTGTGTTGCGTGATGCCAAGGCCATCGCCAAGACAACACAGCTGAGCTACAGTCTCGACACCGAGGGTGAATATCAGGTGATTGCCGAGGGAAGCGACGGCATCCGCTCATTCGCGAGCGAGCCGCTGCGATTCTGCCGGGAGGGCAATGTTATGGAAATTGCCGTGGAAAAGTGGCTTTCAAGAGGTGAAGGCATCGAGGGCATAACTGTAAACATTCCAGCAGACGGAAGATATTTTATAGATTGGAAATATGCCAACGGGAACGGAGGCGTAACTGACAAGAATATGTGTGCGACGCGTTCTATGTTTGTCGACGGTGTCCTGGCAGGGATGTCAGTATTCCCTCAACGTGCCTACGGAGACTGGGAAAACTTCGGTTGGAGCAGCTCCTGCGCTTTGGACCTGAGTGCGGGAGAACATAAGATTTCGCTCAAGTTTCTGCCTTGTAACGAGAATATGAATATTGACGGGAACAAGGCCCGAATCGCCGCACTGCGCATCGCAAGATATTAGCAGAAGAGGGGGACCAAAAAGTCTTTTGTTCCCCCTCCTTTGGACTTCCTAACCCCCGCAGACTGACGTCTGCGACCCCTATTAGGGGTATCTCGCGCCCCGGCGCGGTCCCTTCGGGACTTTTGGGGCAGCCTCTTGATGTTTTACCAAGTAATTGCTTCCTAAAATCTATAGCGTACGCCCAAACTGATGGCTCCGGCGTAGAGACCGCCGGTGTAAAAACCGGCACTCGATCCATGTTCCTTTGTCGTCGTGCCGCCTCCTTTCAAGCTTTCATTATACCATGAAATGCACGGCCCGAAAAGCGGTCTCCAGTCAAACGAAAGCTGAAGCGGGAACCAGAAGTTGTACTCGACTCCGATTCTACCGGCGACACCGATGTTGAACCAGTTTGAACTTTTCCTGTAAGTCACTCCGCCTTCAGTCCGCTTTTTCACGTTCGGCCAACCGAACCCGAGTCCGGCACCTACTCCAGTATACCAATTCCAGGAGCCCTTATGATTCCATGATCTAATCGGGAAAATCCAGTCATAGGTGGCTGCTGCCCCAACTCCATCGACAAAACCAGGGAATGAAAGCTCTGCCTGAACCATATTGGATGGACTGACAGAATGCTGATAGGAAAACTCCACGCCATAGCCGAGACGACCTCCGATGGCGCGTGGCTGTGCGTTGACAGCGACTGCTGCGAGAATGACCGCAGCAAAGGTCAAAAGAAATTTCTTCATATACTTGCAATTTTATGTACAAATCCGCTTACGGGAGCGCAAATATAAAACCAATTTTCCTGAAATGCGGTAAAAATTAACTATATTTGACGCCCAGTACGCTAAAACGCAGAAAAACATGTCAAAAAAGGCTAAGAAAAGCGGCAGCACAGGCACGGGAAAGCTCCATGGAAATATGGAATCATCACACCGTCATGAAGCGCCGGTAAGGAAACATCGGCAGGTCATCTACCTGAACGACTCCGAACTCGCAGCCATACGCCTCTACAGCGAGAAGTTCAAGGTTCGCTCCCGCTCGGCGCTCATCCGTGAATCCGTCATGCTACGCGTCCTTAGCGTCCTCGACGAAAACCAGCCAACCCTTTTTTAAAATCCCCCTCCCGTCCCCCTTTTGTGGGGGAAGTGGTGCTACACGGAACGCCATCCCACAATTCCACGCTTCGTTGCGCTACGCACGGCGCTGATGCGCCCTGTTGTACCCATGATTAACTATACCTTTGACAAAAGCGGCAGCAAGAAGCAATAGAAATGTGAAGGTGCAGAGGCGGCCGGTGATGTCACCGTGGCTGACGAAGAAAGTCAGTTCGTCATTGAGGGGAAGCTGGAAATGAAGGGTAGCAGGCTGCCACCATGGACTTTGTTCCACAATACGTCCCTTGTTGTCAATCAGAGCGGAGATGCCGGTGTTACCGCAGCGGGCGATGGCGCGACGGGTCTCTATAGCCCTTAGGGATGCATAGCTAAGATGCTGACGGTAGCCAGGGGTATCGCCCCACCACGCATCGTTGGTTATGATAGTCAGGGCACGGGCCCCCTTGAGCACATATCCCCGGCAATAATCCCCATAGACAGACTCATAGCAGACCGCACATCCCAAAGGCACGTCATGGACGGCTCCCTGCCTGTCTGCTGCACGGAAATGAAGAAGAGAAATCTCGTCCTGCCCTACGCAGCGCCCCATCACACCGCCGAGTGCACGGTCAATCGGGTCAAACACGACAGGATAGGGCAGCTTTTCCACAGCAACGACCAATTTTGTCTTGTGAAAGAGCTCGTCACGTCCGCTGCCGTCAATCATAATGGCTGAATTATGCGATTCATACCAGAGACCGTCCATAATCTGCCTGGAAGTCAGTGAAGGACGCTCCCGCGACTCAATTCGCGTGTATGTGGATGCACCAAGCAGCATATTCACTTCCGGATAGTTCCCCAACAGAGTTTTGAAGCGGTTGAGCGTCGGGCTTGCTCCGAGAAAGTTTGTCGTCACGTCAGAAGTGAAGGTCTCCGGAACAAGCACGAGAAGTCCTGGAACGGAAGCATTTCCGCACCATGTAGAGTCACGCTCAAATGTCCGTCTGTAATCAATCAGCTCGGGCTTGATCAACTGCTCCAAAAGGGCATTCTGTTGCGCCTGCGACATTGCCTCGAACTTGTGGTAGGGGTCTATGTTCGGTTGGGCAACCAACACATCCATAGTTTCGGACGGCTCACGCTCAGGCGTGAACCACTTGCAGAGCGACCACGTCACCGGTCCGAAGAAGACAAGAAAAAGACACAGCAAGTAGACGGCACGAGCCTTTGGCGAGAATCCTGCCCAACTTCCGTCAGAGAGTCTCCGTCCGAGCCATTTGCCATCGGAGAGCCAGACTAGCAGTCCGAAAACTCCAAGATTGCAGGCCCAGACCCAAAGAGAACCGCCCAGAGTGCCGGTGACGTCGTACCACTGGACCAATGCCGGAGTGCGTGCGAACGCATTCCCGAGGACAAGCCACGGCCAGGAAATGTCCCAGCCGAAATAGGCCTTTTCCCAGGCTATCCATGTGACTGCGAGAAATATATACGGCAATGTGCCGCCGAAAACCCTGCGCGAGCCTCTGAACAGAAGAAAAACGACCAGCATCTGAAGTGAATTCAGAAGAACGGCGGCAATTCCGCCTCCGACCGTAGCGTTGCACACCCAGAATGTCGTGAATGCGTTCCACAGGACAAATGCGCAATAGAGATAGAGCCAGACATGCCGCCGCCCGGTCAATGTCAGCATCCTCTCCGCACAAAGCAGGGGCACAAAGCCGAGAAGGGCCATCCAACTGCAATAAGGCAGCAGGAACGGCATCGACATCATTACGGCAAAAAGGACAATCAGCCCCCATATCAGCAACGTTTCACGCGAAATCTTCATATTCATAAACCGGCAGTATTTAAGTAAGCGCCCGAGCTTCGGACGGAATGTCCGCCGCGTATGGCGCGACGCCGCAAAGTTATAAATAAAATTGCTATCTTTGTACGATTATGCGACAACTCCGGAGGATGAAAAAAGACTTCTTGGTCACCCTCTGTTTTTGAAACATCAGCATAACGGAAGCAACGCAAATTAAAATAGGAACAATGCAACTGGATCTTCAGCTGTTGAACATGATAAAAGGGTTCTGCATCGGACTGTGCTCTTCGGCTCCAATAGGGCCGATTGCCGTCTATGTCATCCAGCAGAGCCTCAGCAAGGGACACAAGGCCGGATTCATCACCGGGCTGGGCGCAACTATAGTCGACACCGTATTCGCATGCATATCCATTTTCGCCCTCGCCTACGCGCAGGAGTTTATGGACAGGCACAGCGAGTTTCTACTCGTGGCAGGCGGAATCACCGTCACGATCATCGGAGTGATAATGATTTTCACCAACCCGATTGAACGAGAAGCACGTCTGAGTAAAGGAAACGAGCGCATCACGAAACTCGCGAGTAAGAACAATCGCGTGACAGTCAATGACTTCATCAAGTCTCTGCTCATGGGGCTTGCAAACCCTGGCGGCATACTCGTGCTCTTTGCTCTTTTCACAGCATTTGGAATTGACACGACAAACAGCCAAGACTGGACGGCTGCACCTACAATCCTCGCAGTCGCAGCAGGAACCATCTTCTACTGGTTCTTCTTCAGCTGGGGAGTCAGCCATTTCAGGAAATATGTAAAAATGCGCACGCTGATCTGGATCACAAGAATAACCGGAGCGGTCATCGCCATCCTCGGACTCGCCCTTTTGAGCGAAGGACTCTTCAGGGTTCTTTTCCAGGGTGCTAAATTCTTCTGAATCAAAGCATAGGATTTGAGAGTTTGATGTTAGAATACTTGCGAAACTTGAATATTTGATAACATGGGCAAGATAAAATCTTTTTTTGGAAACTGGATAGTAAAGAACCTCCTCGGGGCAGTTGTCGTGGTGGCGGTGCTCGTCATCGTGGCGTCAGTGTCACTTAACCTGCTCACAGGACACAACAAGGAACTCGTCGTGCCGGACCTCACGGACATGAGGGTAAAAGATGCCGAATTCGAGGCACACCAGGCCGGGATGCGTACGGAAATAGTGGACTCAGTCTATGTCAGAAGGCTCAAAAGAGGATATGTGTACAAGCAGAATCCAGTGCCGGGCTCAAAAGTCAAGAAAGGACGTCGGATTGCTCTGACAATCAACGCCGTGACTCCTAAAAAGGTGAGTATGCCCAACCTTGTGGGATATTCGATGAGGCAAGCCAAGGCAGAACTCGGAACGAGAGGTTTGGTTCTCGGCAAGCTCGTGTATGTCAACGACATTGCTACAAACAATGTGCTACGTCAGCTGCACGGCAATATGGAAATCGAACCGGGCACCCCGATTGAGAGCGAGTCAGTGATCGACCTCGTGGTGGGTCTCAGTCCAGAAGACAACATGACGAGCGTTCCTGACACGAGAGGTCTCAAGCGCAGCAGCGCAATAGATCTCATACAGGAGAATTCGCTAAATGTCAAGAAGATAGTCTATGACAAGACAGTCAAGACATACGAGGACAGCACAAAGGCATTCGTGTGGCGGCAGGCCCCGGAACCTTCCGAGCTGCCTTGTCTGATGGGAGGCGATGTCTCGATATATCTTACAACGGACCTCGCGAAGAAACCGGCAAAATTCTAAATAATATGAGCGTATTCGACGATGAACTCAAGGAAGAATTCCTCGATGACGATGCTGCGGCAGGAGATTTTTGCGACTCAGGGACACCTTCAATGATTGAAGATGCGGAGAACTCTGAGGAAATGTTCGAGCACTACCGCTTTGACGTCGACAAGGGGCAGACTCCTGTAAGAGTGGACAAGTACCTCGCCTCCCACATGGAATACACCTCACGACACCGTATTCAACTTGCAATAAAGAAGGAATATATCCGCGTAAACGAAAGAGTCGCAAAGGCGAACTGTATCGTCAAGCCTGGGGATGTAATTCAGTTCGTGATGCCATATCAAAGGCGCGGACTTGAGATTTTGCCTGAAAATATTCCGCTTGACATAGTTTATGAAGACGATGACGTCCTTGTGATAAACAAGCCTGCCGGAATGGTTGTGCACCCGGGTCACGGGCATTTCAACGGCACACTCGTTAACGCCCTCGCCTACCACCTCGGCATTTCGCAAGGCCCTGACGCCAAAGATGAAAGAATGGGTGTGCTTGTGCACAGGATTGACAAGGATACATCCGGACTGTTGGTGGTGGCAAAAAATGACGAAGCACAGCTTGACCTTGCCAAACAGTTTTTCGTCCATTCCATTGAAAGAAAATATATTGCAATAGTTTGGGGCAACATCCGCGAAGATGAGGGAACGATAGTCGGCAACATCGGCCGTGACCCTTCCGACAGGATGAAATTCCGGGTTTTCCCGGACGGAGACCACGGGAAGCACGCAGTCACACACTACAAGGTAATTGAGCGATTCGGCTTTGTGACAGTGGTCGAGTGCATTTTGGAGACCGGACGCACGCATCAGATTCGTGTCCATATGAACTATATCGGTCATCCCCTCTTCAACGACGAACGCTACGGCGGCTCCGAAATCCGAAAGGGGACGATTTACGCCAAATACACCCAATTCATCCGCAATTGTTTCAAACTTCTCCCTCGCCAGGCTCTGCACGCGAAGACACTCGGATTCGTACATCCACGCAGCGGAGAACTCGTCCATTTCGACTCTCCAATCCCTTCGGATATGCAGGAACTGATTGAAAAATGGAGAAAATATTCCGAAAATATGCCTTTGGAGGAAGAGGAAGATTAGGTTTCGGGGGTATGGAGTTTTGAGATTGACAGATTATCGTTCGGTAAGAAAATCCGTAATGGCCGCTTCATCAATGGTGAGGCGGTCATATTCTTTTATGAGTGCGCCGTTGTCGAAAAGACAGACTATCGGCATCGAGCCATTGGTCAGGGGAATGAATTGGAGGGGATATATCCAATGAAACGGAAGTTGCAGTCCCTCACCGAATTCATCGAAAAAGATGGAGACTGGAGTGGACATATCGACATATTCCTGCATAAAGAAGCAGAAAACGGAGTCGGTCGGGATGGCGTGGCGGCGGATGATGCCGGCCATTTTTGTGGCGCAGTGGCGGCAGTGCTCGCAATTTATTGAGTAGAAACAGACTATCTTACGCCCGGTGCTGACTCCTGTGCTGTCGGCATAAGGACGGAACTCCGTTTCGTTCAGTTCGTGGGATTCGCCCCTGGTCCAGCGAAACCAGCAGTCAGGCGGATTTATTATCAGGATTGTCAGAGCCGCAACAACTGAAATGACCGCGGCAATGACAGCGCGGTGGAGATAAGTCCATTTGAAAAGGCGCACTGCTCGACCGTCTCCGACTGATTCTGCCGAGCCGGCGGCTCTTGCAAATAACTCTGTCGGGCAGCTCCAAGCGAACGCAAGTACAGCCAACGCGATGACATTTTTCACGAGCGACTGACTCGGATTCATCTCCACAAGGCTTCCGAAGCAATGGCAACTTCCCTCGTCCCCAACAGTCATTCTCCAAATGAGAAATCCAGAAAAGCCGACCAAAAGCAGGGCCGTCACTGAGTTTACGAAATTGTGCCACCAGCCGCTTACAAGTCCCAGTCCCAGAATGAGTTCCCCAATGATTACAAGGCGTGCCGCAAGGGTGCAGAGGTCGAAACTCGCGAAGCCGAAAGAGAAGATATAGAGCTCGAAATCATCGACGGAAACGAGTTTCAAAACCGCAGATACAGAGAAAAACAGTCCCAAGAGTATTCTCAGGACTGTCGCAATCAGTTTGTATGATTTACTACTCGTGATGGTTCTTGCAAGTTACTTTAATAGTCTCGCTTGCATCAATCTTCAAACCCGCGAAATTAATGTCGCTGCTCTTCATATCGCTGCAATTCTTGTCTTCAGGTCTGTCAACTACAATCTCCTGCGGTTTGATGAGTTTGGTCTCATAAGTACATTTGCATTTGTCGCTCTTGCAAGAAGCAACAGAAAGCATTGCAACGAGTGCAAGTGCCACGAAAGATACCTTTTTCATAATTTATTGAGTATTAAATTGTTAATGTATTGACTACCACAATTCACCGAGTGCCCTTAATAAGGACGCCTACAATAAGATGCAAATTTAATCAATATGTGACAATAAATAAAAAGCCTTTATGCAAAATTATTTACATAAAGACTTTTTTCGTTTACATTTTCTCGGCTTACCGCCCGGGAGGAGGTCCCATAGGACCACGACGTGCTCCCTTACTGGCGTTGTCAAAATTACCGAAACGATAAGTCAGCGAAACAACGATATAGCGCCCGAGTGTATTGTTCCTCACCTCTTTATGGTAGTTGGACTCATCTGTCACAGAAAGATTCTTCGACTGGTTAAGAATATCGTAGGCCTTCACCGCAAGGGTAAACTTCTTCTTGTAGAAAAGCTGGGTGATTTCCGCGTTCCAGATGAACTCGTCCGACTGCGGAGTCGTGTAACCGTTATACCAGTTGTAGTCCAACTGCGAAATGAGATTCATCCCCCAAGGCAGAGTCCAGTTCATAGAGCCGTTCACCTTATTATTGAAAGTGGCGTTTGTCGCAGCCGAAGCAATTGTGTACCAAGACTTTGAAATCCGAGTGCGTCCTCCAAGAATAAGTTCCACAAAATCATTTCTGTAGGTAAAGCGAAGACGCTCCGTGAAATTCATACTCTGAGTCCTGTTCGTCGTGAAATCATCAGAATGGAGAGAGAGGTCAGTGCCGTAATCATTGTTGAACCGCACATAGTCAAACTCCGCCGTCGTGCTGTCATAATAGTCCGCAGCCTTTGTCGCAAAAGCTGAAGTTCCGATGTAAGAAGTTGATTGCGAATACCTTGCAAAAGTCGTAGAAGACATCGAGAAATTCGATTTTCCGAAAGGAATGTTAGCCATCAACCTTGCATCCACATTGCCCGTCCCCTTGGTGTTCACCGGAATGTTGTATTTCACACTGTTATTGTTATACCAAGTTGCGCTCGTAATCGCATCCTGCACAAAGTTTCCGCCAAAAAATCCGTTCACAGAGATGAAATTTTTCTTGTTCGAATAGCGGAACATCCCCCTGAGCCTGTGGCTGAAATAAGGATTGAGGTAGGGATTACCGAGCGAAATGTTCACAGGATCCGAATTGTCCGGCACCGGCATCAACTGCGAGGTTGAAGGCTGCTGCGAACTTCCGAAATAGAAGAAACGGATGTTGGAACTTTGGGACATATCATAACTGAACGATGCCTGCGGAGACCATTTCACGACCGTGCTCTCATAACTCTTCCCATTCGTCATATTCCTGGTTATCGTAGGATTCGCCGAAAAACCGAGCTGCGCCCGAATCTTATCCTTCTGCCACATAAGGTTCGCTCCCGCCGAATGGTTTTGCGCGACATTGCTGATGTCGTTGGAATATGTTTCGTCAAGAACCTCATTTTCAGAAATATACTTAATGTCGTCAAAACTTCCCGGCGTCAAAGTAGAATAGTCTCCACTGTTGTAGGCGTTCTTAACAGAGGTATTCTTATTCCATCCATAAGAATAGTTCGCCTCAAGAAAGAAATTCTTTCCGAGCGGTTCGGTGTAGACGAGCCTTGTGTTTACGGAATATCCTTTTGAACTCCGGTCAATCCTCTGATTCACGAAATCCGTTCCCGGAGCGCTGCCGAAGACCTGAGTGAGAGACTGGTTGAATCCGTCGAGTTTGTTGCCGCTGAAACTGTAGCGTGTGTTCAGGGATATGGTTCTTCCAGGCTTTCCGAGCTTTTGACGGAAAAGCAGGAAACCGTCAGTCGTCCAGTTCTTGTTGTCACCGATATTTCTGGTCGTACCCTTGTTGGTCGTTAAAGGCTCGCTGCCGTCTCCAAGGTCTTTATTTATCTCATAATCAGAGTATTCCACATAGTTTCCACCACCGAAATTCACCCGGGGCTCGAAAAGTATGGATGTATTCTCCGAAAATTTGTGCTCCAGACGAATGCCGAAACGATGTCCGTCGGTGCGGGTGGTATTATATCCGGAATTCGTGGTTATAAGGCTGCTTCCGTCGTCGAGATAGTTGGTGAGTTTGCTGTCTTCGGTGACATATTTGTCGCTGCCGTTATAGAGGTAGTTTCCGGCAAGGTCCATATTTCCGTCAAGAAGAGTAAATGCCCCGTTGAGTCCGCCCATCCAAGAGGTAGTGATGCCGTTCCCCCGACCCCAGCCGCCTTGTCCACGGCCCATTCCGCCTCCGCGCATATTGCCCATCATAGAGCCTGCAAGGTCGTTGAATCCACGATTATTGGTATTGTTGCCATTGAGAATAAGACTGATTTGGCTCTTGTCGGTGAATCTTCCCACCATAGCAGCGCCCTGATAGCGCCAGTCGTTCATGTCATTGCCTGCGCTCGGCACGTCATGTCCGCCACCGGCCATAATGTTTCCGAACCAGCCCTGCATCATTCCCGGTTGGATGGAAAGGTCTATCACAGTCTCCTCATTTCCGTCGTCGATGCCCGTGAACATCGCCTGATCAGACTTTTTCTCCACAACCTTCACCTTCTGGATTATCTTTGCCGGAATGTTTTTCGAGGCTAGCGAAGGGTCATCAAGGAAGAATGTCTTGCCATCGATGGTTATCTTCGATATGGTCTGGCCGTTTGCGGTTATTGAGCCGTCTTCGGAAACCTCGACGCCAGGAAGTTTCTTGAGAAGTTCCTCAAGCATGTCGTTGTCCGAGGTCTTGAACGAGGAGGCATTGTACTCGATGGTGTCCTTTTTCACGACAATCGGATTTCCCACTGCCGTAACCTTCGCTGCATCAAGGACCTCAATATCCTCCGACATCTTCACATCTCCAAAATCCACAGTCTTGTCAATCACGACATCCTTCTCATAGCTCTTGTAGCCCATAATCTCGGCCTTGAGGCGATACTCCCCCTTCGCAACCTTCGCGATGGACGCCGCACCCTGCGCATCCGTAAGCACATAGTGCTTCGCCTTCGTCTGTCCCTTCGGCGTCAATGACACAGTCGCGAACGGCACCGGCTCACCGCTGTTCTCCTCCACAAGTTTCAGCTTCACCGTCACTCCCGACTGAGCCGCCGCCGGCACAGCCGCGAAAATGCCAGCTACCGCCAAACACACTACACAAAATAACCTTTTAGCCAAATTCATAATTAATTATCTTTCACAAGATTTATGTCTCTTTTTAAGTAATCGTTAAAAAACAACCGAGTATTTAGACAATCCTTTCCCTCAAAAGATTAACAAACTCACTTGACACGTTCCGGATGAGCCTCAATAAACTTCTTCCAATCGCCCCCTCCGGAAAGCTTGCCGAGAGGACTGAGAGACTCGTGATAGTGGCAAAGCGCGATGGCAAGAGCGTCTGTGGCATCAAGATGCTTAGGCAGTTCAGGCAATCCTAACTGCCTCTGAATCATCAGCGCCACCTGCTCCTTTGAGGCCGCGCCGTTTCCGGTCACGGCAATCTTCGCCTTCCTCGGAGCATATTCATGAACAGGGATGAACCTCTTTATCGCCTCCGCGATGACAATCCCCTGCGCACGTCCCAGTTTCTGAATCACCTGCGCATCCTTTGCATAAAACGCTGACTCTATCGCCAATTCATCAGGAGCATACCTGTCCATCAACACCGGTATCTCCGATGCAATCACAGCCAGTTTCCTGAAATGGTCGGATTCCTTCCTCAAATCCACGATTCCCATATCCACGTACTCCGGACGATGTCCTCCACCCACAGAAATGACCCCGAAGCCAAGTATGTTGGTTCCGGGGTCAATTCCCATTATTATCTTATCTAATTCTTGCATACAATCTTACAATATGCAATCAATATGCCTTACACTATTTTCTCGAGAAAAATTTTTCTCAAAAAAAATGCTGAGGCAAAGGGGATTATTCGCCACGTCAGTCTATAACATCAAAACCAGTGTAAGGACGCAGAGACTCAGGGATTATGATCTTCCCATCCTTCTGGTTGTTCTCAAGCAACGCCGCAACCACGCGAGGAAGAGCAAGAGAGGAACCGTTCAGAGTGTGTGCAAGCTCGATCTTACCATCCTCAGTCCTATAGCGAAGTTTCAGACGATTTGCCTGATAGGATTCGAAATTGGAAACTGAAGAAATCTCAAGCCAGCGTCCCTGGGCAGCTGAATAAACCTCGAAGTCATAGGTGATGGCAGATGTGAAACTCATGTCGCCGCCGCACAGACGAAGGATCCGGTACGGAAGGCCGAGGCTGTTCACGATGCCCTCGACATGCGCAATCATGTCGTCCAGAGCTGCGTAGGAGTTCTCCGGCTTCTCTATACGGACAATCTCCACCTTGTCGAACTGGTGGAGACGGTTGAGCCCGCGGACATCTTTTCCATAAGAGCCGGCCTCACGGCGGAAGCAAGGGGTGTATGCCGTCATCTTGACAGGGAAGTCGTTGTTGCCGAGAATCACGTCACGATAGATGTTGGTCACAGGGACCTCGGCGGTCGGTACGAGATAGTAATTGTCAACTGTCGCGTGGTACATCTGCCCCTCCTTGTCAGGAAGCTGGCCTGTACCGAAGCCTGAAACCTCGTTGACCATCACCGGAGGCTCGACCTCAAGATAGCCGTCCTTGGTGTTGATGTCAAGGAAGTAGTTGATGAGAGCTCTTTGGAGACGCGCTCCCTTGCCTTTGTAGACAGGGAAACCTGCTCCGGTAAGCTTCACTCCGAGGTCAAAGTCGATGATGTCAAGCTTCTTTGCGAGTTCCCAGTGAGGGAGCGCATCCGGACCAAGGTCAGGAATCTTGTTACCCATCTTGACTACCACATTGTCAGCTGCGGTCTTGCCCTCCGGCACCGCGTCACAAGGTATGTTCGGAAGAAGAACCATCAGTGAGTAGAGTTCATCCTGTGTCTTCTGCGCCTTCGTTTCAATCTCGGAAGAACGTGCCTTAAGAGCCGCGACTTCGGACTTCACGCCGTCCGCCTCTTCTTTCTTTCCCTCCTTCATAAGAGAGCCGATCATTGAGGCCATCTTCTTCTGTTCGGCAAGGCAACCGTCCAGTTCTGTCTGCAGCGCACGCCTGTCTGCGTCAAGAGCATTGATTTTCTCCACGATTTCCTTCGCGTCGAAATTTTTCACAGCCAGTTTCTTGATCACATACTCCGGCTGTTCACGAAGCAACTTAAGTGTAAGCATATTATTAAGTTTTTAAATATTCAAACAAAAAAAGGTCTGTCACTCAGGGAGCAACAAACCTCTTCTATAATCCAAGCATACAATCCCCGAGTTAGTTCTCAAAAGGAATAACCGAGACGAATGACTTGTTCTCTGCCTTCTTGCAGAATTTAACCCTTCCGTCAATCAGTGCGTAAAGAGTGTGATCCCTACCCATTCCGACGTTGAGACCCGGATTGTGAACCGTGCCCCTCTGACGTACAAGGATGTTGCCTGCCTTTACAGCCTGATCACCGAATTTTTTGAGGCCAAGTCGTTTGCTTTCTGACTCACGACCGTTCTTTGAACTACCGACGCCTTTTTTATGTGCCATAATTAAACCTCCTGATTAAGCGATCTCGTTGATCTGGATTTTTGAAAGATACTGACGGTGACCATTACATTTCTGGTAACCCTTGCGACGCTTCTTCTTGAAGACAAGGACTTTCTTGCCTTTGCAAGAATCGTCAAGGACGGTAGCTTTCACAACAGCGCCCTCCACATACGGTGCGCCGACCTTGACTTCTCCGTCATTGTCGAGCAGAAGCACCTTGTTGAACTCGACTGCAGTGCCTGTAGCCTCTGCAAGACGATTCACAAAAATTTCTTTGCCAGCCTCAACCTTAAACTGCTGACCTGCAATTTCTACGATTGCGTACATATTGTTTGTAAAAATTTTGGAACTGCCCTCCCGGACAAATTCCGCGTTTTAACTGCAAGCGGCCGGACTCGTCTCACCGGCTCTTCAAGGAGCTTGTCAGCCATAAAATAAAAAAATTGCAATTACTGCTCGTCCTGAAGCTGCAGATGCTGAACGTAGATGGCTTTCATCTTCGCCTTTCTTGCCTTCACGGACGGTTTCTCGAACTCTCTTCTTGAACGCAACTCACGGATTGCTCCGGTCTTCTCGAATTTCCTCTTGAACTTCTTGAGTGCCTTCTCGATGTTCTCGCCTTCCTTAACAGGTACTATAATCATATAAAAATCACCCCCTTTTTCTTTTTGAGCGTGCAAAGATACGAATATTATTCTGATTTCAAAATTTTTTCAAACTCACCCACAGCTTTTTCACAGCATTTTCCTCCTGAACCAGAACTCGAACAACGGATCAATAACCACAGGCTCATCCTTGTTCGTAAAGGTCAATATCTCCTTTTTCATCAACGCATCCCTCACTCTCTTCACATTTGCAGAAGAGTGGAGGTCATATTTTTCGATGACATCCGATGCGCTGAAACGGGTCTCCCCTCGTAGCACCGCCCTGAGAAAAGACATCTGGAACACTGTAAGATCCGCGACAATCATCCTGAAGCGCGGTTCGTTAAGGGAGATGACGGTCTCGATGGAATCCCGTATGGTCTTTTCGTTGATATAGCCGATTGCCCTCGCATTGCAGAACGAGGCCATCAGATTGATATACCACATATTACCTCCAAAAACACGGTAAGGAGCCTGTATCAGGTCCTTCTCTATCACCTTTCCCGTAGGACGGAAGCCGTCGACGATGTGGTCAATCACCTCCTGTTCCGTTATAGGCGACATCGGGAGAACGGCGACATTCCGGAAGAAATACTTCTTGTATTCAAACATCCATTTCATCGCGTTCACAGAAGATCCGCAGAAGATATAGCTCGCTCCCGAACCCGCATTGTCGACCGCAATCCGCTCCATTTCTTTCAATATGGATTCGAAGCCGTTGATTTCCATTATGTTCTGAAACTCGTCAAAAACAACGCACAGATTACATGCACGTTCCGAAGCTACACGGTACGGAAGCGTCAGGGCCTCTGTCACATCGCCTGCGGAAACGTCTCCGCAGAACACTGCAAGATTCCCGAAGTCTTCGTACAAAGCCTCATCGAACGCGAATCCGGTGCCGGAGAGAAAATGTTCCATAAAATCCGCATAATCGGAAGGGCCGTCGCACAACTGTCTCATCAGCGACGAAACGAGAGAGGTGACAAACTCACCGACGGTACGGACACCGGAGAGATCACAAGACGGGACTTCCACGCCTACACCCGATGTCTTAAGATTTATCAGAGCCTGATGCACGAGGGACGTCTTGCCGCTTTTCGGAGCACCATATATGCACACATTCTCGTGGTTTGCGACAAGGTTTCCAAGAGCCGTACAGTCAGAACGCCGTCCGACAAATGCCCGTCCTGTCACATAGTTGTCAAAAACGAATGCTTCGTCCATATACTTGAAATTTATCGGATCCATAAGCGGAGCCGCGAATTATCTGCAAATTTAAGATAAAAACAAATATGTTGTATGCTTTCTGCGTGAACAAATAACGAAATCAGAAGGCACAGACTGCCCTCACAGCGCCATCGTTACCCTTCGCGACGGGAACCGCATAGCACTGTTTGAAGTTCATAAGGTAAGCGCCACCGCGATATATACCACTGTCACACTCCGAAGATGACCAATGAATGTCTTCCAAAAGGTCACCACCGGCTGCACTGAGGGAAGCATTGACTATATTTTGTGTATCCTTAAAAGATTCGCCGAATATGTTCATAATGTTATCCACATCCTTGTAACATAGGATATGCAATTCTTTCTCTGACGGGACAAACCAGCCGGTACTGCCCGCCGGGGCTCGGTTGGTTTTCTCAAATTCATCGAGAGCCACAACGGGATTAACTGCGTATTTCGCTTTGCCGTTTGCGTTACAATGGGCATTGTAGAGACGGAGAAGGACAGTATTCTGATAACCGTAGATTTTGTTGATATTATCATAAAGGCCAGTGAGGGAAGCTATGGAAACAAAATCAGACTTCAAAGGGTGGCTGAAACCGGTTCCTGCCTGCCAATCGCTCACAGATTCAACAAAACCGTCCGATTGCCATTGAGTACCACTATTAACGCTCTTGATGGCAAGAGCAAGACCGTGGGTACAATACGGATGGTAGTTGGACATAATTTTGTCATCCGCCAATCTGGCAGGGGTAAATCTGCCTTCTGTCGAGGTATCAAAGGGCGACCAGAAAACTATGGCGGAAACCTTCGCTTTCTGTCTTGTGGTCAGCTGATTATCCTTGCTGACCAATGAGCCGTCCGAGAGAAGGAAATCTCCCCGCTGCAAGTTGTGATTCTTTTCCCCGACAGGCGCACCATCCACCTTGTAGGTTTTGTAGTGGGAAGGTTTGATATTCGGGGAAATGACAAATTCCTTATTGCGATCGACTGCTAGACCTTTGACGACAAATCTACCCTTGATCGTTGGCACTTGGTCGCCATTGGGTCTGACAATGTAGCGGTACACACCATTTGCAAAGTTACAAGGCAGGACGTCGCCCTTGCTGAAATCAACCGGGGGCGACGAAATGTAGTCAGGCACTGTTCCTGTCGTATTGGTGAATTTATAACGCGTCGTCGGCATCCGGATCTCTGCCAGTGCCATTTGGTGCGACATAGAGAAATGGAGCGTAGGTTTGCCCTCCGCATCAGGTATCACCTCGCCAATTGCTGTCATCAAGTCGGAGGCCGTGTAGGATGCATAGTCGCTTTGGTCGGCAGCAGGCTGCCAATTGTCGATAATTTGCTTAAAAAAGTCCATATCATCCCCGGCGAAGGCGTTCACTTCACCTGCAATGTTCTCCCTGTAGGGATAGTAGAGGAAATAGGCCTCGCCATGGAGTCCTCCGTTAATCTCCACGCCCTCGTCCGCTTGCCAAATGAGTCCGCCCTCGCCCCGTCTGGCGGTAAGTTTGACGTTTTCATAGACTAACCCTCCTAAGCGCACGAGGTAAAATCCACAGGCATCACCCTCTATAAACTCAGTATTGTATCCCGACTCCAAGGCACGGGTCTGCGGTTCTTGCGGGTTTTTAGCGTCAGAGTCGGTGTGATAGCCGCTGTCTGTCACGGAAATGGATAGCGAAACGGCTTTGCCTATATCCGGCCGGGGAAACTCCTCCTGCTGGCAAGATACAAGCAGAAGCGCAGCCACCCAAAGTATATGTGTAATATTTCGTTTCATTGTCATCTGTCTATGGTTAATATATTAGTTTTGCATCCACATCCTCAGAACCATCATAAAACCATTTATCTACTAAATGAATATCTTCAACTGAGAGTGCCTTTCCCCTGAACAACATCGTGAGAATGTACTGACGTCCCCCCACCAATTCGTTTTTGGCGTCCGCACCATCCTTTTGACGATTTGCCTCAGTAAAGTCTATCTTTGCTCTCCAATTATTTTCACCTTCACCGACCGACTGTGCTGAGAAGGATAATGGGGAATCAAATTTCTGCGGAAAGAAGATGAGTGAGAATGTCATTGCGCCGGAAGCCTCATCAACAGTGACAGGCGCATTGTTGGAGGGATCAAAACTATCGAAGAAAGCCCAGATTTCCATTTTGTTATCTTCCAAGGATGTGCTGCCGTCTGAAATACTGAAAGTTCCATTATGCATTAAGCCCAGAAACCAAAAACGTTCTATCTTCAAGTTCTCCAAGCTGACACCGGAGGCGAAGCGGATTTTCAGAATCAGATTTGCCATCTTGTGCGCGAAATTGAAAGCGACCTCGGGAGAACCCTTCTTGCTGGAAGCCTGCGCCCAAAGAAAGTCGAAACTCTTCTGTTTTGATTGCTCTCTTGTGTCAGCGCTGATTGCCGTCACACCCCCAACGATGTTCCAGGGATAGTAGGCGGTGAAGGTCACTTCTTCATTAGGATTGAAATAAATCTCGTAGCCGGGCGTTTTTACGGAGAATTTGCCGTCTCCCTCTTTAGTCAGATAGCATATATTGCTGTAGCTATCGGCGCTGATGCCGATTTCGTCGCCCGCTTCCCACTGCCTGTCAAATGCGCGCGTCTTTACTCCGTCGATCGTCGCCGTAAACTTGGGGAGAGACATCCCTTCACCGTTCGCATACTTTCCATTTTCCTCTCGGCTACACCCGGCAAACGTCGCAAGACATAGGACGGCAGCGACAAATAGTTTCATTTTAGTTTCCATTTATATATATTTGATTAGGTTATTACTGTTTCGCCTCGATGTTTCCCAGATCCACAACTTCCCAATTATCGATGCTTGTGACGACTCCTACCATGGTCGGAGTTTCCACCATTGTGCCGCCAATCACAAGCGGATGGGGCTTGTCGGTGTTGAATCCGGCAAGTGGTGCCGAAAGATCACTGTCTATTGCGATAGGACGCAGCGCAGAGCCCTTTATAAATCTCATATTGACGGAAAGCTGCTGCTTGTCGTCTGCGATGCCAAGCAAAAGCACTGAGGTCATCCATTTTCCCGCATCTGCGCCTTCGCTTATCTTCGTAAAATCAAGTTTCACCTCCGACGGACTGCTGTGCGAACCTGTGGCAAAATCTATCTTGCCGGCAACGCCGGAGAGACTGCCCTCTATGCCTTCTATCAGATCCGCCGTTTTGCCTGTCGGTTCAACAATCAATGTGAGCCGCCTTATTTGCTGCTTCATTACGACACTGAAAAGGTATTCCCGGTCTTTCTCCAGGGCGACATCCTGCACTGCGGTAAAGAACCAAGCCGGACTGCCGCTTATAAAGGCGTCTTGTCCGGCTTCTGAAGATGCGGACACCGTGGCAGTTGTACCTTCCACCGTGATGCCATCAGCGGGGTTATAAACTACCAGAGAGTAACTGCCAGGTTCGAAAAGACGTTGCGCCTCGTGGCTTTGTCCTATATATTCGTTGACTGTGTAGTCCCCGATGCTAATCGCCCATTTTTCCGGAACGGGAACGCCCTCCCCCCGTGCCGTCCAGTCGGGGGAGAGACTTATCTTAGCTAAATCTGGGTGAGACGTGTTATAACGGATTTTCTTGACGCAGGAACCCAGCGATGTCGCCACAAATACGGCGCATATTGCCATAAACACCGAAACCATCTGGGAAACGACATTTATATTCGATGAATGTACGTTTTGTTTTCTTTCCATAGGAACTTTCATTAAGCTGTTTTTATCTTTACTGAAACAGAGCAAAGTAAAGAAAATTCGAGCAAAATTCCTACACCCGGAGGCAATGCTGAGGCAATTATTGTTAATCCGACACATTTTTATTGTTTCAGGAATCATTATGGTAGATATTACTCGGTTTCGCCGGCTGTTTTACTTTATTTTTCTTATTTTTGCGGATTTTGTGCCCAAAGGATTATAATCCTGAAAAGGGAAATTGCTGTAAAGATCTCGAAATTGTCGGAATGCTATGAATACTGAAAAGAACCCGGAAACCGCCGAAAAAAAAGAAGATGGAGGTGTCGGGAAAAAAATCTTGAAAACAGTCGTCTGGGTGTTGATAATTTGGCTCATCCTGCTCGTCATACTGCAAATTGCGCTTTCCCCTTCCGTGCTGACCGGAATGGTGGAGAAATATGCCGGGAATTATGTGGATGCCGACTTGAGTTTCAAGAAGATAGGAGTATCTATGTTCCGTGCCTTCCCGAATGTGTCGCTGAGGATGGAAGACTGCGCCGTGACATACAGCCACGAAAAATTCGACTCTCTCATAGGAAGGGATATGCCCGTGCAATTCTTGGGACGCGGAAGAATTGTTGCCGGAGGGGATGAGGGGGAGGACATTCAGGAAAAGAAGTATCCGAATGACACGCTTGCCGTATTCGACCGCTTCGAGATGAAAATCAACCCGTTCGGCCTACTCTTCTGGAAGCTCGACATTCCGGAGATAAGCGTTTCAAAGCCGAGAGTTTTCGCGCACACCTATAGGGACGGTTCGTCAAACTGGAACATAATGGCGGATGACGGGACGGAAATGGCTTCCGTGAATGACAGCACGAATATCTCCGAGGGAGACTCCAAACTTCCGCGCATTGCCTTCGGGAAAATCAGGCTTGGAGAAAAGCCCACTATCGTTTACTCGAACGCCAGAGACACGATGAGCGCGTTCATAAGCATGAAGGAGATGGCGTTCGCGGGCAGGCTCAGTTCGAGTTTCAGCAACAGCAAAAAGATTGAGCTGGAAGTTGACAGTCTCTTTGCAGCCGGAAGAATGGCTGGCGACACGCTGCTCGCCGGAATCGACAGACTGCACATAGACGGAAGAAACGGAAAGAATATCCATCTCGATATTGAGTCAAAAGCCCACATCGGGACAAAGGAATGGGGACGGCTTGAAGTGCCGGTCAGCCTACGCGGAGATGCGGACATAGCAGAAGACAGCGTCCCGGCCTTCGATTTCAAGGAAATCAACGGAAACGTGGCATTCATTCCATTCGTACTCTCGGGAAAGATGCGGATTCTGCCGGACAGCCTGTATGTGAACGCAACTATGAGCTCGATGGAGCTTGACATCGCGAAGATTCTTGAACAATATGGTAAATTAGTCAGCCAGGACGCATCCGTCGTCAAGACCGACGCGAAGTTCTCAGCGATGTTGGTGGCCGACTGGAACTACGCCTGGTCGGGTGGCTCCCTACCGCGGCTGAGCGGTCTTTTCTCAATGCCTAAATCCCATGTGAGCATCGCCGGAACCGGATTCTCCGGGGAAGTAGAGCTCGAAGGAGAGATTTCGACCGACGACAAGGGAAGGTACGATCTGAATCTTTCGGACATCTGTCTCTACCTGCTCGGCACGACCCATCTCGATGGTTCGCTCGGCCTGCTTGACATTCTCGGCAACGACATCACGTTGAAGCCTGATATTGTCTTCAGTTCAAAGCTTGACGACATCTCAGCCATGCTTCCGGACAGTCTCGGGCTCAATGTTTCCGGCATGCTTGGAGGAAAGGCCAAGGGAAGCGTAAGGATGTCGCAGCTGGATCTCCACCGGCTTCCGGAGGCCAATCTCGACATTGATCTGAACGCTGACAGGCTACATCTTGCGGACGCAAAGGAGAGCATTGAAGTCTATGTCGACTCGCTTGACTTCTGCCTTGTCACAAAGCGTGGAAAAATCGACGAGGAGCAGAAGAGAGAATCGAGGATGATGGAACTCAACGCGAGCGCGGACACCATACGCGCCGTCTATGGAAAGGAGATTGACTTCAAGGGACGAAATATTAAGTTGTCGATGAAAAATGATGCCGGTGTACTCAGCCGCAAGGATACGACGATATTCTATCCTATGATCGGACATTTCACCGGTTACCTCCTTTCGCTCAAGGACGGCGACGACACGTCGTTCGACCTCAAGGAAACTGACAACACGTTCAGAATCACGCATATAAACGAAGACTCGAAGATTCCGCTGCTGTCGTTCAGCAGCACGAACAAAGTGATAAGGGCAAAGAGTACCGAAGGACGGGTGCTCGCGACCGGAGTGAGCATCAGCGCAAGAGCCAGGAAGAACGACGCCACCGACCGAAAGGCAAGGAGAGAACGGAGGCTCGACTCTCTTGCTCGCATCTGGCCTGGAGTGCCGCGAGATTCCCTTTTCAGTGTCGCCTACCGCAGCCGCCTCGGTTCCAAAAACGTGCCGGAGTGGCTCAAGGAACAGGACTGGAGACAGCGGGACTTCAGTTTCAGCATCGACGAGACAATGAAGAAATATTTCCGTGAATGGGGAATAAACGGAGGACTTTCACTTAACAAGGCACGAATAGTGACGACCCTGCTACCCCTGCGTAACACGGTCTCCGATGTTCAGTTGAGTTTCACAAACAATGACATTAGCCTCAAAAACATCTGCCTTGCTTCCGGAGAATCCGACCTGGATATCAGCGGAAGCCTCACGGGTCTAAGGAGAGCAGTGCTCGGACGCGGGCCGGTCAAGGCCGACATCAAACTCGTGGCAAATAAATTGGATTGCAACGAGTTACTTGCGGCTTATGCGGCCGGACAGAAAGTCTCCGGAACAACCGACGGAACTTTGGAGGAGAGCGACAGCGAGTATCTTGATGCGGCTGTAACCGAGATGAGCAAGGAGAAGACAGACAGCACCGCCGGCGGGCTTTTCATCGTTCCGGCAAATATCATTGCGAACGTCACCGTGGAGGGATATGACATCAGTTACTCAAATATGGTCATAGACTGGCTGAACTGCAACGTGATGATGAAAGAGCGCTGTATCCAGATTTACAACACAGTGGCTGCGGCAAACATGGGCAACCTTTTCTTCGAGGGTTTCTACGCAACGCGCAGCAAGACGAACATAAAGACCGGGTTCAACCTCAGCCTTGTTGACTTGACTGCGGGTGAAGTCTTCAACATGGTGCCGCAAGTAAAGGAAATCGTGCCTATGTTAAGTTCGTTCGACGGTCTGCTCAACTGCGAGATAGCCGGCACAGCCGCCCTTGACACGAACATGAACTTCATAATGCCGACGATGAGGGGGATCATGCGCATAGGAGGCAAGGACCTCACGCTTGCACAGGACGAGAGCCTAAGGAAGATAACGAAGCTGCTGAAGTTCAAAAACAAGGGAGATCTGAAGATAAGTTCGATGTCCGTGGAGGGCCAGATAAGCGACAGCAGGCTTGAGGTTTTCCCTTTCCTCGTGGACGTGGACCGCTACGAACTCGCAATGAGCGGCATCCAGAATCTCGACATGTCGTTCCGTTACCACGTCTCAGTCATAAAGTCTCCGCTCGTATTCCGCTTCGGTGTGGACCTCTTCGGCAATGACTTTGACCATCTCAAGTTCCGCATCGGAAAGGCGAAGTACCGCAATGCGCAGAGCATACCGGTGTTCACCAAGACCATCGACGAGTCGAAGCTCAACCTCTCGAACACAATCCGCAACGTATTCGAGACCGGTGTCGAGCAGGCGATTGCAATCACCGAAAGACAGGATGCAATCCGCCGCCAGAAAGAAGAGACGGGCTATGTCGCCGCTGTGGACGAGGACGTGGTTCCATTAAGCGAGGAGGAAAAGAAAGAACTTGAAGAACAGGAGGTAAACCAGCAAATCGAGTAGGAGGGAAAGGGACTTGCAAACATCAGAGTATGTTCGTGCCGAGCATACCCAAAGAAAAGGCTCTCAAAATCAAATGATTAAGAGAGCCTTTCTTGTGCGGATGAAGGGACTCGAACCCATACGCCTCACGGCACCAGATCCTAAGTCTGGCTTGGCTACCAATTACAACACATCCGCCTCATAATTCCAAGGGACTGCAAAGTTACACATATATTTTAAATCTGCAAGTCCGCATCCGCCTTAATCTTCCGGCTTTCTGCAATCTCACAGAAACATCCGGTTTATCATCTCATCTGCAAAGCTCCCCGGGAGTGGGTTCTGGGCAGATTCGTATCTGTAGGCCGTTTTCTGGAACATCGCCCTGGACGTGACAGCGTCAAACGTATCCTTATCAAATGGTAAGTCCCTGTAGTCCCACCACAGACAATGGGTCGGATCCTGCAGAATCTTTGGCATCTTCGCGAACAGAGCGGCTGCATAGTCGTTGCTTTCGACAATCTTTTTGAACATCATCTGATGCTGGAAGTAGTGGAAATGACGGCTATTCTCCTTCCAGTAGGCAAACATGAGTTCACGCCACGCCTTGACGAGGAAATTTCCCTTTCGAGCCCGAATGAAGCAGTTTTGGACAAAGGTGTAGTCATTGATGTGACCGGCAAGATAGAGGAAGAACTCCTCGTTCCACAGCCATTCGGGAAAGTCGGACGCGACAAAATCCGTCGCATCGAGCCAAATCCCGCCATGCTCGTAAAGAAGTTCGACCCGGCAGATGTCAGTGAAATGTGCCGGTGAGATTTTCCCGGAACGCCACTTGGCTTTGATTTCCGCAGGCAGAGTTATGTAGTCAAATACTGTCTCTGAATCAAGAACCACAAGGTTGTGCGAAGGGCAGTTGTGACGTACGCTCCTCCAGCACGCCTTCACAAGAGGAGGCGCCGACTCCTCACCCTGAAGCCAGATTGACCAGAGTCTTTCAGGTTCGGCGGCAGCGGGAGCGCTGTCAGGTTCCAAAGCCCTTATGAGCGGGAGATAGATATCGAGGTATTTGTCTATGCAGCTGGCTGTCACACTAGTGCGTACAACACGCCGTTCTTCACGCGGACGCCAGAACCAATTCAGCAGGTGCGCCCTCAAAATCATTTCGGACTGGCTCACAGCCCAGTGTATCCCATGAGAATTGTCAAAAATGTTCCAATTTGCCATACATTACGCCGTTTACCGGACAGAAGTGCTACTTCCGTCAGTGTGCAGGAGTGACAGCCTGCAAAAATCGTAGCACAATGCGGCGGATGGCCAAGGCGGAGAAAAAAAACAGTAGCGCCACGGCGACGAAAATTCCGCTGTTACTGCTGACCTGCGGGAGCACAAAGGCGTCTCTCCGCATTGCGGTCGGCGATGTTGTTTGCGGCGGCAAGAGCCGGGATGATGTGGTCATAGATGTTCTCGCTGCCGAGTTCCTTATCCACACCGAATTTTTCAAGAGTGCGCATCACACGTGGCTGTACGCCCGAAAGTATGACCTGCACGCCCCTCTTTTTCGCCATATCGCAGAGATTCCTGAGGTTCTTCACGCCTGTCGAATCAATGAACGGCACCTTTCTCATCCTTATTATACGCACGCAAGTTCCGGCATTTTTCCTCTTCTCAAACTCCTCCGACTGCGCTGCGAGGCCGAAGAAATACGGACCGTTGATTTCATAAACCTCAACTCCCTTGTGGACATCGAGATATTCGGTATCCTCCAAATCCGCCTTTTCGTCATCCTCGGTTGCTGCAAGCTTCGCCTGATCCAGAACCTCAATGCTTGAAGTCTGCATCATTCGTCTGACGAAGAGCACGATGGCAAGAAGAACTCCCACCTCGATCGCAACCGTAAGGTCAATTATGACTGTAAGGAAGAATGTTATCAGAAGCACAGCCACATCGGCTCCGTCACCTTTGAGAAGATAGCGGAATGTGCGCCATTCGCTCATATTGTAGGCCACCACGACCAAAATCGCAGCGAGACAGGCAAGCGGGATGTAGACTGCATACGGCATCAGGAACAGATAGATCAGAAGGAGCACCACGGCGTGAACTATTCCGGCGACCGAAGTTCTCGCACCGTTGTTGATGCTCGCCATAGTCCTTGCAAGCGCACCGGTTGCGGGAATACCGCCGAAAAGCGGTGTGACGATGTTGGCAATTCCCTGCCCGATGAGTTCCGTGTTGGAGTCGTGCTGCTTTCCCGTCACACCGTCAGCGACCATAGCTGCGAGCAAAGACTCTATTGCACAGAGGATTGCTATTGTAAATGCCGGGGAAACCAAGTTTTTCACGTCGTTGAAACTCAGTTGAGGCATAGTTGGTTTTGGAAGCGGAATCCCGTTTGCAAGCTCAGGGAATTTCGAGCCGATGGTAGCGAATTCAATGCCGCAGAAGCGGTCCAGAAGCACTGACGCGGCCGTGCCCAAAAGTAGCGCAATCAAGGCACCCGGGATTTTTTTGCTGCCAAATCTGTTCCAAAGTATGATTACGGCAAGGCAACCGAAACTCAGAGCAGTCTCCAGCCAATTGATATTCGGAATGTTCTGGAAATAGCAAATCCACTCTGGAATGAATCCTGCCGGAACAGCCACATCTCCCAGACCGAAGAAATCTTTCATCTGAGTCGAGAAAATGGTGAGTGCGATACCGCTCGTGAAACCCACGACAATCGGATATGGAATGAAATGGAATATGGTTCCCATGCGACAGAGCCCCATCACAATCAGAATGATTCCCGCCATAATCGTCGCCACCGTGAGCCCCGCCATACCGTACTGTCCGACTATGCCGGCGACAATGACGATGAACGCCCCCGTAGGGCCGCCAATCAAAAAACGCGAACCGCCGAAAACTGAGACAAGGAATCCTGCCACTATTGCCGTTATGAGGCCCTGCTGTGGAGTCACGCCGCTGGCGATTCCGAATGCGATTGCAAGCGGGAGGGCGATGATGCCGACAATTATTCCCGCGATGAGGTCGGAGACGAATCTCTCCCTGCTGTACCGTCCCTTTTGGAAAAGATGGAAAAACTTAGGACGGAATACCCTTGTGTACTTCATTTGACACAAAAAAATTGCGGCTTACCAAAGCCGCGCGTTAAACACTAATACAATATAATACCACTAATAGTCCTTCGATACAACACCACTGATAGTCTGTCGTGATGTTGAAAACAGAGTGCAAAGTTACAACAACATTTCCGTATTCCGAAATATATTTTTTATGCCGGATTTTTTAACTTACAATTCTTAAGCATTCCGAATGGTTAATAAAGACACATATCTACATAAACATCAATATATTGACACAAAATCACGAATTTATCAACAATCCAATGTTAATAAATTGTAAGGCAAAATATGCATTTATATTTTGTAGCAAAGGAGAAAGAAGATAACTTTGCAGTCCGAAGTTTAGTAATCTTGTTTTAATTATGTCAAAAGCACCAACCACCCAACAGCCGGTTTATGATGCCAGGACATTGGGCAAACCAAAGATGCTTACTCTCGGGTTACAGCACATGTTTGCGATGTTCGGCGCGACCGTCCTGGTACCTGCAATCACAGGTCTTCCGGTATCCACCACCCTCCTCTTCGCAGGACTCGGTACACTACTTTTCCACTTCATCACCAAATTACAAGTCCCGGCGTTTCTCGGCTCATCTTTCGCTTTCATCGGAGGTTACCTCTCCGTAGTCGAAATGGGAAGCGGTTTCGGACTCTCAGCTGAACAATCACTGCCTTATGCCTGCATCGGCGTCGCCTGTGCAGGTTTTTTGTATTTCATCCTCGCCGGGCTCATCGCCGCTTTCGGAACAAAGAAAGTGATGAGATTCTTCCCGCCTGTGGTGACAGGCCCGATAATCATCTGCATCGGCCTCATCCTCGCCGGCTCTGCAATCAGCAACTGTCAGAGCAACTGGTGGATAGCACTTCTTGCAATCGTCATCATCGTTGTCTGCAACATTTGGGGACGGGGTATGATTCGCATCATCCCGATTCTTCTCGGAGTGCTCGGTTCCTATTTCGTAGCGGCTTGCTGCGGGCTTGTGGACTTCACGGCTGTCAAGGAAGCCGCTTGGATTGGTCTTCCTGTCCATCGTGACAGCAGTGCACTCGCAATCGCAGACACAAAGAATTGGGAACTGCTCTCAAGCGCGATTATCACCATTATGCCGATTGCACTCGCGACGATGATTGAACACATCGGCGACATGTGCGCGATTTCATCCACAACCGGCAAGAACTATCTCGAAAAACCGGGTCTGCACCGTACTCTCGTCGGTGACGGTCTTGCGACAATACTCGCATCCCTTTTCGGAGCGCCTGCCAACACAACTTACGGAGAGAATACCGGAGTACTCAATCTGACAAAGGTTTACGACCCGCGCGTCATCAGAATCGCTGCGGTCTTCGCAATACTCTTCTCCTTCTGTCCGAAATTCTCGGCAATCGTAAGCGCTATGCCTGCAGCGACAATCGGCGGAGTTTCCCTGATTCTCTACGGAATGATTTCAGCGGTCGGCGTGCGCAATGTGGTTGAGAACAAAGTGGACTTCACATCCTCACGCAACGTCATCATCGCAGCAATCATACTCGTACTCGGCATCGGCATCAACTACGGCATTCCGGGAGGAAGCATAGACCTCGGATTTACGAAGCTTTCGGGTCTTGCAGTTGCGGCATTGGTGGGTATCATCCTCAATGCGATACTTCCGGGCAAGGATTATGAGTTCGGTAAGGATCCGCAGGGGGATACGGCGGTGAACTTTGACGCTAACACCAATAGAGTTGTTGAATAAAGCGGCACGTCTGCTTCGCCCTGCGGCTTGCATCCGCACCACTTTCTTCAACAACCTCCAAGGAAGTTTGATTGAAGAATATTTGATTGAAGAATATTTGATTGAAGAATAAAAGAGAAAATTTAGAGAATAAAAATTCAAGATTGGAGGGGCTGATAAAAAGTGCAATTGCGAGGCTTGCGAGGAGTTCAAACCGCAGCAACCTCACGGTTGTGAGGATTTGGATGACGAGTATAACGAAGCAAGTGCCTTTTTTGCAGACCCGACACAATAGACACACCAATTTTATTAAATAATTCAATTTCAGGTATGAAGAAATTAATTCTTACGGGCGCTCTCGCCCTCCTCTCACTCGGCGCATTCGCGCAGAATGTCCAACTCCACTACGACTTCGGTCACAACATGTACAAAGGTAAGGACGGAAAGGATCTCCGGTCACGCGGTTATCTCACCACCACCGTCGAAATGTTCAAGCCGGACTCTTGGGGAAGCACCTACTTCTTCGTGGATATGGACTACATGAGCAACAGCAAGGCTGAAGGCGCAACCAAAACAGCCGGTGTTCTCGGCGCTTACTGGGAGATTTCCCGCGAACTCTGCTTCTGGCAGAACACAAAAATGGACTGGCTTTCACTCCACGTTGAGTACAACGGCGGTCTGAGCAAAGATGCCGGCTCATTCAACAACTCTTGGCTCGCAGGTCTCACCTACAGCGGACACTCGAAGGACTTCAGCAAGACTTGGTCCATCAGCGCAATGTACAAGCTCATTCCGGGCACACGCGACGGCGCAGGCAAAAAACAGGTACACAACTTCCAGCTCACCGGTGTGTGGGGCATCAATTTCGCTCACGGATGGTGCACATTCTCCGGATTCGTGGATTTCTGGAGGGAGCACAGGCCTTGGCAGGGCAAACTGAATGAAGCAGGAGTTCCTACTGGAACGCAGTTCATCGCCCTTTCAGAGCCTCAGTTCTGGGTTAACCTCAACCAAATCAAGGGCATGGAGAAAGTTAACCTCAGCCTCGGCGGTGAGGTCGAGCTCTCCTACAACTTCGCGGGCACAGGATTCTATTGCATTCCGACATTAGCAGCTAAGTGGAGCTTCTAAGTTGCTGTTTTTAGCTACGTAATTGATATTTTACCGTTGTCATTCCGGTTCGCATGCCGGAATGGCCGGTGTTTTTCTTTTCGATATGGTCGGCGGAGACCATATAAACCCGCAGATTCTTGTTTCGGAAATGGTGTGTCCGAAAACATGAAAAACAAAAACAACTTTATCTAAAAAACAAAATGAACAAGTTCATACAGAAGGCTTTCGGATTGGACCCGAAAGTAACCACCATCAAGACTGAAATTCTTGCCGGCATCACGACATTCCTCACGATGTCCTACATTCTGGCAGTCAATCCAGGCATATTTTCCGCACTTCCGGAAATGCCTACCGGCTCTGTCTTCACTGCAACTGCCCTTGCTGCCATCATCGGTACTCTCGTGATGGCATTCTACGCAAAGAAGCCTTTCGCACTCGCTCCGGGAATGGGTCTGAACGCATTCTTCGTATTCACAGTCTGCCTCGGAATGGGCTACAGCTGGCAGTTCGCCCTCACTGCTGTCCTTCTCGAAGGTATCATCTTCATCCTTCTTACAGTAACCAATGTACGCAAGTGGATCGTTGATTCCATCCCAGTATCCATCAAAAAGGCCATCGGCTGCGGTATCGGTCTCTTCATCGCCTTCATCGGTCTGAAGAACGCCGGCGTAATCGTATCAAACGATGCCACCACCGTCGCTCTCGGTGACATCACTCACGGAACAGCCCTGCTTGCCATCATCGGTCTCATCCTCACTTCTTTCCTTGTTGTGAAGAAGGTTCCTGGAGCACTCCTCATCGGTATGATTGCGACAGCTGCCCTCGGACTTGTAATGAAGGATCCTGCAACAGGTGAGCACATCACCAAGTTCAACGGCATCGCGTCAGTTCCTGATTCTGTCAGCCCTATCTTCTGCAAGTTCGAATGGAGTCAGGTATTCTCTCTCGACATGTTCGTGGTTGTCTTCACTTTCATGTTCATCGACATGTTCGACACCATCGGAACAGTTGTCGGCGTCAGCACAAAAGCAAAGATGATTGACGAGAAAGGCAACATTCCTGACATCAACAAGACCCTCATGTCTGACGCAATCGCAACAGTAGCAGGTGCTTGCCTCGGTACTTCAACCACCACCACTTACGTCGAGAGCGCATCCGGAATCGCACAGGGCGGACGCAGCGGTCTCACCGCATTCACGGCAGCCGTATGCTTCGCAGTGGCTCTCTTCTTCTCCCCTATTTTCCTCGCCATCCCGGGTGCAGCGACAGCTCCTATCCTTGTGATAGTCGGCGTGTTCATGATGTCACCTATCCGCGACATTGATTTCGAGAATTACTCTGAGGCCATCCCTGCATTCATCACTCTCATAGCGATGCCGCTCTGCTACTCCATTTCAGACGGTATTATGCTTGGTATGATTTCTTACGTTCTCATCAACCTCCTTTGCTGCAACTTCAAGAAGATTTCGCCGGCGGCATATATACTCGCCGCAATCTTCGTCGCAAAGTATATCCTTCTGTAAATAAGACTTTCAGTCTGTCAAAAAGTCAGAAAAATCGGTCAAGTTGTCTTTATTTACTGACAAATTGTCTGATTATCAGCACATTATAGCTACGGCATCGGATTTGAAAAAACCTCTGTCGTGTTCGGGTAAGTCCCAAGGGACCGAGGAACACGACAGAGGTTCGTCCGAAACTGAAACTCGGAAACGAGGGGATGCGGAAGACGGATAAAGTTGAACGAAAATTAAAATTTATAAATTATGATGCCTATTATGAAATCACAGAACTGGTTGCCTGAATTGTTCAATGACCTGTTTGACATTGACGACAGAGTTTTTGTACCGCAGTACAGACACGCATCATCAACGCCGGCCATCAATGTAATTGAACGCGATAATGAGTATGAAGTCGAGGTCGCCGCTCCTGGTATGACCAAGGATGACTTCAAAATCAACCTTACCCCGGACAACGAGTTGGTAATCAGCCTTGAGAAAAAGTCCGAAAAGAACAACGAGGCCGAGAACAAGGAAGGAGAGAAGAAAGAGAACGGGAAAAAGCATGGACAGTATCTGCGTCATGAGTTCTCATACACGTCATTCCGTCAGAGTTTTACGCTTCCTGAGTCTGTCAATGCTGAGAAGATTGCAGCAAAGATGGAGCACGGCGTGCTGAAAATCGAGTTGCCTAAGAAAGAGGTTGTGAAGGAAGTTCCGAGCAACAGGGCAATTGAAATTAAATAAACAAGCAACATAAACAGTTCGATGCCGACATCGGAGATATCCGGTGTCGGCATTTTTGCATAGATTGAGGGCGTACTCCAAGACATTTCCGAGGAATACGCCCTCTTCTTCTTTAGAAATTCATACCCATTCCGAAAAAGAGCGAGCGCGGGAGCGACGGGCCGTAGATATATCCCGAATCCCGTCCCTCTCCTTTGTCGAAGTCTTTCTGATAGGAATTGAAAATATTCTTTACTCCGGTGTACAGTTTCAGACGGCAAATACCCATTATATTGAATTCATAGCCGATCTTGCAACTCATATCCCAGAACGACGGAGTTCGGACGGCAACATCGACATCCGTACCGCTTCCCTTCATGTGCGGAGTGAGCATTGAGCCGGTGTAGGTGCCTGAAAGGTCGATATCGAAATTTCTGAACGGTGTGTAACGGGCGACCATATAACCGTAAAAATTCGGCGAACGGAACATCTCCCTCTCCGGAGCGACCTTATCGTCGTCACTCCAAGATTTAGCCACATCATAGCGGCTTCTCTGCAAAGTCAGACCTCCCTGGAAGCTGAAAATCCTCGCAACTGCGAGCCTTCCCTCCATCGTACAGCCATAAACTTTCGCACCGGGCCCGTTGTAACGCTCCATAATGCCGCTCTTTCCCTCGTCCGTCTTTTCACCGGTCTTCCGCAGGGCGTATGTATTCTTCAATAAGGTGAAGAATCCCTCCGCCATAAGGTTGAGTGAGACTTTCCCGAAACTGCGATACCAGTCGGTCGAAGCGCTGAACGAATGGGAACGCTCCTCCCGGAGTTTGTCGGCAAGTCGGATTCTTATTCGTTCCCCGCCGGCGACTGAGATGTGAAGGTCCTCGTCAAAGGCCTGCGGTGCACGGAAACCTCCCGCATATATGGCTCTGAAGCTCAGGTCTCTGAACGGACTGTAACGAAGATTGACCCTTGGAGAGAATATCGGTCGCGAGATAAGATTGTGTTTATCCATACGGACTCCGGCGAGAAGCCCCCAATGCGCGTTTTTCCATTCGTTCTGAAGATATGTGCCGACGATGTGGATTCGCTGGTCTGTCCTGTAATCATACCCGAGAGAAACATCTTTCAGGTCGTCGAAATTATACTCCAGTCCGGCGGTGAGCTGCGCGGGCATAAAAAGAAGACGGTCGAATTTATAGGAATATTGCCCTCCGCATACTGCGGTGAGGTCCCTCGTCCTTCCATAAGCCTTCGGATCCATCCCAGAGCCATAGTAACTGTTGCGACTGATGTGCTGTGCAGAGATGTATGCGTTCCACAGGTGCTTGCCGTCCTGACTCTGGCCGTCATAACTGAGGGAACCGCTGTTGTTTGTGTGCTGCGTCTGCTCGGCGATGAGCGCCTCGTGTGCCGGACGGTCCAGACGGTCTCCTCCTCGCCTATCCTCTTTGATGGCGTGATACTCAAGCCGGATTTTCGAAAATGGACTCACTCGGATATGTCCTCTTGTGCCGACCGTGATGGAGTTTATCGTAGGAATTTCCGTAAATCCGTCTCCGTCAGCATCGTAGCCGTTTCGAGTACGCCTCTGTCCAAAGACGAAAAGCCCTCCCCTGCCGTCGTCGGTGACCATCGAAGCGTTAAGGCTCGTGTTGTTGTCAAGAGCCCGGCTTATCCCGATAGAAGTGAGCTCGTGGCTTACTCCCGCACTCGAACGCAGGGCTTCCTTGGTGATGATGTTGATTGTTCCTCCAATGGCGGAAGCACCGAAAAGCGCAGAACCGCCACCGCGAACCACCTCGACACGGTCAATCATCGATGCGGGAATCTGTTCCAGGCCATACACGCCGGCAAGAGCCGAGAATACGGGTCGGGAGTCAATGAGGACCTGTGAATAGTGACCGTCCAGACCGTTGATACGAGCCTGGGTGAACCCGCAGTTCTGACAGTCGTTCTCCACTCTGACCCCCGGTTGGAAGCTCAGTCCCTCTGCAAGGGTGGGTGACGAAGTGCCGGCGAAAAGGCGGCTGTCCACGACATTGACAAGCGTCGGGGCCATCTTACGTGACGAGTGGTTTCTGGTTGCGCTCACCACAACTCCGTCCAGGGAGAGAGTCTCCTGCTCAAGGCTGAAATTCACTTCGTAAGACTTTCCTTCTTCCAATTCAAGTGAAACGGACGCATCTTTATACCCCACAAAGGAAGCGACAATATCGTGCTTTCCCAAAGGGAGATTTCGGATTGTATAGTGTCCGGACGATGAGGTCTGGATGCCGATTTGGGTGCCGCCGACCATCACTGTCACATAAGGGAGATGTTCTCCGGTCTTGGCGTCGATGACGTGCCCGGTGACGGTGGCGTCTGTTTTTTTCTTTTGCGCATAGCTCTGTCCGCTGAAGGACACAGCAAGTGTAGCCACAATGAGAGTGGCGATAATATGTATTGATTTCATTTGTTTCGAATAATATAGTTAAGTATAGGCATAGCCCTCCGAAGGCTACGCAATTCGTAGTCTTCTGTAACTCAGAAGCTTAAATTAAGACTATAAAGACAAGACGGGCGGTGCCCTCAAACCGAGAACGTGGTGGAAAACTGTCTGAATCACTTCAGGCAGTTTCCGCATCGGGAGTTCATAGAGAACGGGGCGCGCCAAAGAAGTGACACCGACCTGTTCGGCTGCCCGATAGATATTGAGCGAAATGAGTTGCAGAAGTTGAAACTCCGATTGACTGTGGCTGTGCGGCTTCCCGCTCCAAGGATGGGAGTGCACAATCCGTCCCTCAGGACCCTCGTGGACGTGGGTGAAGAGGTTGGTTGATGCAAAGAAGAACGCGAACAACACCAGCGCCAGTGCGCTCAAATATTCGAGATGTTTTTTCAAAGTAAGTGCAAATATAGCACAATTTTTAGATTATAAAATTTTAATGGCGATATGGGCGCAAGCCTCAGCATCGGCCAAGGCGTGGTGGTGGTTGGTCAGGTCATAACCACAAGCCGCTGCCACTGTTTGCAACTGGTGATTCGGCAAACGGCAGCCGTAATGCCTACGAGAAGCAGAAAGCGTATCATAAAACTCATAGTCCGGGTAATCCATCTGATATACCCTAAAAACTTCTTTCAAGCATCCTTCATCGAAAGTGCTGTTGTGCGCAACTAGCGGCAAGCCTTCTATTTTCGGCGCAATTTTCTCCCAAACATAAGGGAACACCGGAGCGGCCTCCGTATCCTCCTCCGTAAGACCGTGAACTTGCTGACAAAACCATTGATAGTATTCCGGTTCCGGATGAATCAGGCTATAAAATGAGTCCACAATATTGCCCTCTCGAACGATTACCACGCCAACACTGCACACACTGGAACGACACTCGTTAGCCGTCTCAAAATCAATTGCTACAAAATCTTTCATACTACATATATTTTCACTCCCCTCCTAATCGCCAATCTCTATTCCGGTTTAGGAAGACCAGGATAGTAGCGCCAAGTTCGTCCAGAAGAGAAGGCAACTTGCTGATAGCAAGGACACTTACGAAGATGTTTTGAAAAAGAAATCTCTGGAAAAAGTTGAAAAAATGAGTGAATTCTATTGCAAAAATACACATCTTGTCGGAATCAACAAAATGTTTTGGGCCGGTTTTGTCGGAATCAGCAAAATGTTTGCAATTTGAATGCAGCTGGGCACGGAAAAATCATCCCTACCGGGTTGGGTGGGGATGATTTGGGGTTATTCAGTTGGGGATTGGGGAGGTTGGGGCAGGAATCTGCTGCTGCCCTCCTCCGTAATCCGTTATTCGCTTTATAGAATATCTTGAGGTTTATTTCCACGAGATGTCAAGAATGTCCACAATATCTCTTGTATCCATTTCTCTTCCCCAAGGGCAATTATTCGTAATAGTGATTATAAAATCGCCTGAAATTGACAAGCCATCAAAATTTGCTATTTGTATCACGTTTTGCTTAAGTTTGAACTGCTCCACCGGATTATATTCAACAATTGCATCTTTCTTAAATAGTTCTTGACCTGCAGCATCAGTGATTTTGATATTTATGGACAACCCACCTTTGTTAGAGTTCGATAACATATGGTATCCATACAGCACTTTTATAGCAGAGCAGCCACCCGACAACAATGGAGAAACCATACTGCCTGGAGAATTGATATTACCACTCAAACCTATAGTATAACTTGAATTAAAAGGTGTCGTATCCTCATTCTTCCAGTTTGAAATTGTGTTATTATAAAATCTGATTTGATTTCCTTGCCACCCTTTGGTTGAAGTTCCAGATTCCGGCCCAGTCGAAACGTAAGTCATATTTCCCTCCGGATACATAGTCTCGAGATCCGCACTTTGCCATTTCTCCTCCACAACGACCTTTGCCTGCTGGACAATATTGAAAGACTGGACTTTAGCGCCATTCACACGAACTTCCACTTCAGCAGTCCTTTGACTTGCTTCAGTGTTCGGAGCGACTGAGAATGTCACCTTATCGGTGCGCAACGCCTTTGTCTCAACAAGTTCTATCCAAGGTTTTGCCGATTCAGGAATAACGATTTCGTAATCAAGATTCGTTGTGATTTCCACTGTCACTTGACCACCCTCAGCAGAAACCGGTGTAGCATCCGCTTTTACGTCAAGTTTACCCTCTGCTATGGAGAGAATTTTTCCTGACATCACTCCATTGCCGTTCACGGCCACAATCAGAATGGATGCGTCCACCACAGGAGATGGCGCAGTGATTGAAAGTTGCCCCTGAGTTGCAGAAGTCGGATTTACTTTGACGGTGTAGCCGTTTTCAGGAAGAGCTTTCACGATGGCATTGTCCGCAGAAATGAGAGAATACCCGACATTAACGGTCTCTCCCGCCTTGATTCCTATTTCATCGGTCTTAATGACCAGTGCGAAGTTCTGCCCCTTAGGAATCACTATCTCCCTGTCCGAAAGTTCGATAATGACGCTGTTGTTCTCCACATCTTCACGGACATTCTTGATAAGACCGATTCCGGATGTTCCGGCATCACCGATAACTGTCCAATCTGTTCCGTTCGTAGAGAACAAGAATTTGCCGTCTTCTACTTTAATTTTAGGAACAGTAACCTCTGCCGTTGCCGGAACTTTCTGTCCATTGACCAGAAGCCATTCACCATTCAGAGTCCAGTAGTATTTACCGTCCGTGTCCTGACGGATGCTGACAACAGGTGATATGCCGTCTTTACCATCCGTTCCGTCAATTCCATTTTTGCCGTCAAGACCCTTCTCTCCATTGTAAATCGTGACGGTGCCGGATTTCTTAAAGGTAATCGTGTAGCCGTTGCCGGCAGGAAGTTTTTCCACTGAAACAATCTGATCCTGATTGTTCAGAGCATCAACCGCAGTAACCAAAGAGGTCAGATTGCTGTTCAATTTATCCACGAGCAAACGCAGCTCCGTGACTTGTGATTCGAGTTTGTCAACTCTGCCGTTTATTTCAGTGTCATCGTATGTCTGACATCCTGTAGTTAACAGAACAAAGACTGAAATTAAAGATAGGATTCTTGCAAATACTTTCATAGTATATTTCTTGAATATTGGTCTCCGACACGTTGCAGATTCTCATCGGAGCTCCGGTTATTAGATATAATTGATTCTTGTAGTTTAGAACTCACTACCAATCCTTGCCCCATTTGTTATAGTTGGTGGGATGAGACGGGGTAAAGACGTAATTGGTCAGCCGCCTCGGACTTATCTGAAGATAGCTTCCATACCATACTCTTATGAATGCATCCATGATATTGGCCCCCTCATAAGAGTCCTGTAGAATGGATCGCACATCATAGAAAACTGATATATTGCTATTGGTAAACTCACTCTTGTCATATTGTTCGAGAGCAAAGAACGAATCATCCTGTTTTCTGTAGCAGGTCACATTGCTGACACCATATCTTCTCGGATTCAGCCCGGCAAAAGGCTTGCGTGGATGCAGTTTGGAAACTGAGGGCAATTCCTGATGCCAAGGGTCCACAATCTGGACAGGCTCGTCATTGGCGCAGTAGCCGGACCAAGCGTAGTCGATGAATTCGCCCACCCTGATTCCTCCGGTGGCTTCAGTGTCCCAGAAATACTCTGTCGGTTCTTCATAGTCGGTGACTGTCAGCAGTTTGTTCGGACCAAGAAGTTCACGAAGTCTCTTGATGAGTTTCGGATAAGAGCTGGTGTTGGTTTTCGGAAAACCTTTTTCCTCAGAAACTGCATAGTTGGCGTTGCGGTCCCAAAGATTCACTCCATCAAGTCCATAGTAATCAACGACTTTCTTCACAGAACGGGCAAATTCGTCAATTTGATTATCCGTCAAATTGCAGAAACCTATTCCCTGTGCTCCGCCGTCAATGCAGATGCAGACCTTGCGTCCGCTCTCCTGAACTGGGAGGACTCGCTCGGTGAAATGCTCAAGGACATAGCGGAGGTCGTTGGTCAGTTTCAGTACCACCTTGCCGGACCGGTTGTCATAGTGGATTGATGACTGACGAAGATTCACGATATTGCCAAGTCCTCTATGATAGTTTCTGTCCCGCATATTCTCAAGAATGAAATCATTGGCGAGCCGGGGGTCAAAAACGGCGGTGTTAAGATAAAAGATGGTGAACATATCGTCTCCTGTGTAGAGTTCATAGCCGTCAGGGTCTGAATAGCCGCCTCTCACAGTCACATCAATATAGACATTCCGTGAGGTCGAGCCGCTCCACAATGAAGACACAGACAATGGAAGCAGATACCTTCCCTCATCAAGAACATTGTCAAGGGGATTTATCGCAAAGAGTCTTAGTTGAGTCATCGCCGTGGAAGTGGAGCCTTCGTGCAAATTGAGGGTCTGATTGTCGAGAAATTTGTAGAATGGTTTCGGAAGGAGTTTATAATCAACGCCTTTTGCCTGAGCATAGTCTTTCACGACACTCTCATCACCAACCTTGATTTGGATAATCTGTTCCTCTTTTGCAGGATGGGTGGCGTCAGCATAGAGACCCAAGGTCTTAAACCCTTCGCCCTTCCGCAGTGTCACCTTCACCACATCATCCGCAACATTCTCAGCGCGAAGCGAAACAGCATTTTCCCTGTCCGAGAGGTCCTGAAGAGCCTCCGGAGCATATTCTATTGCCAAATCGCTGCATCCTGAAAGGAGTGCCAGAGATAGGGTCGCGGAGATAATCAAGTCTATTCTTTTCATATCCTATTCCTCCTCTTTATTGATTTCCTGAATCTCGATTCCACCCGGCCAGATTATGTCGCTCACTGCCTTTCCGTGGTTGCCGACCCAAGAATAGTCCTTAATCTGATTGCCTTCGCCGTCGTCGAATTTCCAATATCCGATGAGGTCTTTCTCTTCCTTCGGATTTTCGATTCTATACATATTCCTCCAGATTTCATCCCTTGTCCTGGCGACTCTCCAAACTCTTGCCTCGGCAATTTTGCCCTGCAAAGGACGGAAGTCATTGTAGGACTTGCCGATGAAGAACTGATAGGCTTCCGGCATTCCAAGAGCCCGCATTGCGAGAGTGATTTTGTTGTCAGCCGTAGGTCCTGCGACTCCCGCCTCTTTCACTTCGTCAATCATTTTTCCGTTCACATAGATTCTTGCCACTCTTTCATTCTGGTCGTATGTGCAGGCAAGGTGATACCAAGTGCCGGAATAGAGTTTCTTCGCAGGGTCGCTCTTTGAAGGGAGTTTTCCGAACTGGGAGCCGTTGCCGCTGCCATCGAACTGGATGCACTGACGGTCGAAATTGGCGTCACCGATGCGAAGAAGAAGATATTGCTCAACGCCGAGGACTGTGGAGATGTTGCATACTCCGTCTTTATTTTCGGTGTCGAAACGGTCCAAATTGACAAGAGCCTCATAAGTCAGGGCTGTGAGGCCGTTGTAGGCATCGGCGACTTCTCCCGGAGTATCCATCAGCGGAAACTCAATCCAGTTGTCGGTGAGTTGTGCCGCCACGGTGATTGCGGATGAGCGTTTCACGAGATAGTAGGCAATCGAGGAACCTTCCATCGTGGGGATGTCTTCACTAACGAGCCTAACGGGAAGAAGCCAGGTCTTGTCAATTTCCATCGCACCGCTTTGTTCTTCACCCTGCCCCATCAGATTTTTCAATCCGATGGAAACCTTTTCCGAACTGACCTTCCCGGCCTCAATGGTGACGGTGGCGGAGGAGAAGTCGAGATAGGTGTCGGGGAGAAGTTGATAGTCAGTGCCGTTGTTTCGGTTGTACTCCTCCACCAGGGCGGCATCCACAGAGACCGTCGCCTTCACATTCTTGTCGGAAGGATATGCGAGAGTGACGCAGAGCTGTTTTTTCAGGCTGCCGATCCTGTTTCCGAAGGTCGCCGACTGGGTCTGACCGGTGGCACTCACGTCAAGATAGGCACAATTGTCGAAGACAAACTCAATTGGCTCGAATCTGTTGCAGGAGACGAGGAATGAGAGCGCAGCGATGCAAAATATTATGAATCTATAATTTCTCATATTCTTAACGCTTTAAGGGTTCAACCTGTGGATGACAGAACGGAGGCTCGACCAGTTCATATCATAGTGGTAATAGTCGGATTCGATGTCGAAAAGTGCAAGACCCGCCATCGGTCCGTAGTTTACCACCCTGTCAGCCATAGCCTCAAGCACAGGCAATTCGGCATTTTCTATGTTACGGAAAGCTCCTTGGGTTGAGACAGAAAGCAGCATTTTGTCCCGGGGAACTCCTGCCTCCAGCACATCGCCGAGGTAATTTCTGAGGTCGAAATCGGTTTCGATTGCCTGAGTAGCGAGCACAAAAAGGTCTATTCTGTCGATGTCGGACGGGGATAGTATGCCGGGATCGCCCTCGAAGACAATCATTTGAGCCTCAGTTTTTGCTGCCATCAGCCGGTCGAGAACGGCAGATGCACTCCCGGAGCCGGGGGCAGTGAAGGAAAACCCGTCAAGCGAGTGTTTTGAGACTATGGAGACAGCCTTATCGATGGCGGCAGCCGGATTTTCAGACTTCACAAGCTCTATTTGATAGAGAAGTTTGATGTCCACAGCCTTCATTCTTGCGATGTCCTCGGCGTCATACCCGGAAAAGTTTTCGCCATTGGTAAGACTCACTATATCAAGACTGTCCGGAAGACTCCTCAGACTCCCTTTTTCGTTCAGCACCCCTTCAGGAGAGTTGGCAAAGCGGATGTAAGTCAGTTTGTGAGGCCGTGCCTTGTAGCTGCGCACTCTCGCCTGATAGTCCTCCCATCCCGCAGGATTGCTCTCCCAAGGCATTGTCTCTTTTATATCAATGCTCTCGACCTTCGTCCAGTCTGAGCAAGCGGCAAAAAGCAGGACGACGGCGAAAAGGAGCGATTGTTTCAATATATCTTTCATTATCTATCGTTTTATGGAGTTATATGGTTTGCAGTCCCACCAGACACGGGTGCAGAAGGAGTCACCGTTTCCTTCGGACGATTCCGAGTCGAGTTGCGAGATTGCATCGGCGAGGTTTGCCCCGTTGCCGGTGTATTCCTCAACAGGATAGGTCAGCCTCCTTGCGTGGTGGGAAAGGTCTACATTGTCAGGGCCGAGGTTTTGAGGTGACGGGAGCAGTTTCGGATAGCCTGTCCTGCGATATTCCGCCCAAGCTTCATTGCCGAGAGGGAAAATTGCAATCCATTTCTGGGTGATAATCTGTTCGAGATTAGTCTCTTCGTCTCCCTTTTCGTCCCAGGCGATTTTACACTCGCTCGTCTTGGATGTGGCACTATATTTTCCCAAAGGGTCGATATATTGGACAGGAGTGCTTGTGCCATCGCCCAAATAGGCTTCGACTCCGCTTGCCCCCTTCTCGGCAAAGGAGAGACGCACTCCATTCTCGTAATATGCTTTTGCCTTTGCAAGGTCGGGAGAGAGCCGTAGATGATATTCCGCCAAAAGGAAACTCACCTCTGCGGCATTCATCCAGAGAATCGGACTGTCGGAACTGACGATAAGATTTGAGTAAGCTTCAATCGCCTCACTTTTCTTTGCGACTGTCGAACCGATGCGGATGCCCACATACTGAGGATTGGTTCCACCGCTTTTGAGGAACATTTTCTCAATCCTTGGGTCTTTGTAGCCGTTCATATAGCAGAGAATGTCCGCCCCGACCCGGTGGTCGTTCCAACTGTTGTAAATCAGCGGCATACGGTTTTCGCTCGGCTTGAGGAAGGCGTTATCTTCGTTTTGGAGAATGACACCAGAAGTAATGGCCTCCTGAGCCTTGCTGCGCGCGAGTTCGGGATTGACGTAGCTGATGCGCATTGCCATCCTGAGTTTGAGGGAGTTGGCATATTTGAGCCATTGGGAGATGCTCCCAGAATAGACCCTGTCGTAATTGCTCCATCCTGAAGCGGGAAGAGCAAGATTGTCGGAAAAAGCCTCAATCGCTCCGTCGAGTTCGTCGAAGAGTTCTTTATAGACAGTTTCCTGCGAATCGTATTTGACGGTAATTTTTTCCGTCTTCAAGATATCGCTGTAAGGAATCGGCCCATAATTATCAGTCAGACGCTGCATCACAGCCACGCGGAAAAGACTTGCAAAGGCTCTTGCCACCTCGTCTTCACTGCTTCCGATGATTCCACGATATGGGGCGTAGAGTTCGGTGATGATGTCCGAAAATGTGGCCTTACGCCAATCGGTGGAAGGGTTGAAGGTCTCGAAACGGGTCTGCCAGGTGTCCACGGTGCTTCCCACATAGCCTCCGAAGGGTCCTCCGAAAAGACTTTCGATGAATTGGTATTGATGCTCCTCAAGCGGAACCACGAGGCTTTGAAGCGCAAGCACCTTGGTGCCCGTGCGGTAGTTTTTCGCCTCCATCTGCTCCGCAGTGACCTGATTGGGATTGGTGTTCAGTTTCTCGAAACGGTCGGTGCAGGAGAGAAGCGTCAGTGCGATGATGGCAAATATTACTAAATATTTTCTCATAACATATTCCTCCATCATTTTAGAAATCAAGTTTCACATTTAAGCCCAGACTACGGAGCGACGGCATCATAAAATAGTCCACGCCTTGGTAGTTGTTGCCTGTGGAAGCCACGGATTCGGGGTCGAACGGAGCCTTACACCATATCATCCACAGATTGTGTCCGACGAATGAAAGTGTGAGTGCGGCCTTGTCCCTGAACCATTTTTTCGGAAGTGTGTAGCCGAAGGAGAGTTCCTGAAGACGGAAGTTCGTGGCGTCATAGCTGTAGTATTGAGGAAGTCCGCTTTGGGAACCGATTTTCTGATACCATTTCTGGGCAGGAATCATCTGGCGATTGTTCACGAGCACTCCGCCGGCGTCTCTGGCATCCGCAGAGGCTTTCGACACACCATAGAGATCGAGGTTTGCCTGGGTGGCAGAGTAGCAGATGCCGCCGATGCGCCCGCTGAAGAGTATGCCCAGATGAAGTCCTTTCCAGCTGAAGTCATTGCGCCAGGCAAGATTATATTTCGGGAAAACGCTGCCAAGATAGAGTTCCTTTCCGTTGTCCACGATGCTCACTTCCCCTGAGTCGTCCAATTCGATGTAACCATAGTTATTGCGTTTGAGGTCGGAACTGGTGTAGAGGTCGCCGAGAGTTCCGCCCTTGCGGAGTATGTATTTTGCTTTTCCAAGAGCCTTGATTTCGAGTTTTTCGAGGTTCAGACTCTCTCCTGTCACAGGATTCACAGCACCGTCAGCAAGGTCGGTGATTTCGTTTCTGTTCCAGCTGAAGGTGAAGCGGCTGTCCCAAGTGAAGCCGTTCCAGTCGTGGTTGTAGCTCAGTGAAGCCTCGACTCCGGTGTTCCTCACACTGCCTGTCTGAAGATAGATGGTTGTGTAGGAAGAGGATGGTGGAAGGAGAGGGTCGAAGGTCTGGTTGTATGTGTCGGCAAGATACCAGGAGAGGTTCAGGCCGAAGTCCTGCCAGAATTTGGTCTCGAAACCGAGCTCATAGGTGAGAGTTCGTTCCGGTTTGAGATCTCCAATCGGATAGTGTGTCTTGTCCTTCCATATTTTGCTTGTGGCGTCATATTCGAAGGTAGGAATGGTCAGAAACCTTGGGAAAGGCATACCGACAGAAGCTATTGAACCGCGAAGTTTCAGATAGCTCAGCACTCCCATATCCCAGATTGCCGTCGGCACCCAAGACAGACCGGCAGAGGGGTAGAAGAAGGATTTGCTCGACGACCCGGCAATTTGCGAAGCCCAGTCGTTTCGACCGGTAGCGGTGAGATAGAGGGTTTTTCTCCAACCCAATTCGACACTGCCGAAGACGGATTGTGTCTCATCGTTCCATCCGCTCTTGCTTGCCCTCTTTTTGGTGTCATCGAGGTCGAAGACATTGAAGACATTGGCGAGTCCGTTGTCTTGAATGGGACCGCCGTAACGGAGTTCGTCAGTGGCTATGTTGTTGTAGGATGCGCCGAGGTTGGCAACGAGGCTCCAGTCTTTGCCGAAGGTCTTGTTGATATTGAGAATAAGGTCGAGATAGGTCTGCTTGTCAAGAGTTCTCGCTTCGGTGTAGTGACCGTTCACTCCGCCTTCGGTGAGAGTGGAGTTTGAGGTCGCATAGAGTTTTTGGGTGAAGAGGTTGGAGGCATTATCCACCCTCACCCGACCGGCGAGATTGAGCCAGTCGAGTATATCCCAACTCGCTGAGAATGAAAGCATATAGCGCTTTTTGTCATTATTCCTGAGGTTGCGATAGTTTATCCAATAAGGGTTCTGCATACGAAGGTCTCCCTCAAGGTCGGCGCTCCAGAACTGTTCCATCAGTTTCGTTCCGCTGTTGTAGCGTTCAAACTTGCGATAGACATCGAAATTGTCTCCCCTCGGGAAGAGGTAGGCGGGCACGAGAGGATTGGAATATACACCCTGATTGGTCATATTCTGGTCTTTCTGAATGATATAGCTTGCGCTTGCGTCGATTTTCAGTTTGTCTTTCAGGAAGTAGGATGTATTGCGGAAGGTGAAGTTGTAGCGGTCATATTTATTGTTCGGGATTATGCCGTCGGAATTGAGTGCGGCTGCCGAGAAATATGTCCGGTTATTGTCGGTTCCGCCACTGACTGACAGGGCGTTGGTGTAATTGTGTCCGGTTTCGAAATAGTCTGTGGGGGAATATCCGTTGCGGGAAGATTCGGGGATGAGTTTTCCCCAACTGTAGGTGCCGCTGTTGCCGCTTTTCCCGTCAAATCCCGTCCCATAGGAGTTTTGGAATTCAGGCAGGCGGAAAGGCGAAAGGAACTCAGTGTTGGAGGAAAAGCTCGCTTTCACAGCACCGGAGTGCCCCTTACGGGTGGTTATCATCACAGCGCCGTTTGCCGCTTCGGAGCCGTACAACGCCGCTGCTGCCGCTCCCGTGAGGACGGATATACTTTCGATGTCTTCGGGGTTAAGGTCCGCGATGGACTCGGACGCGCCCTTGGAGTCGAACTCCGTGCCGCCGCCTCCGCCGAAATTGTACATCGGGATGCCGTCAATCACATAGAGGGCGTTGGAGGACTGGCTGATGGATTTGTTTCCGCGAAGGACGACCTTGGCTGCTCCGCCGACTCCTGATGAGGAGGAGTTGATGGTCACACCGGCAACTTTTCCTGCGAGGGAGTTGATGAAGTTGGCGTCCTTGACAGTGGTGAGCAGTTCGGCATTGACTTCCTGGACATTGTAGCTCAGAGCCTTCTGGTCGCGACGTATGCCAAGGGCCGTAACGACAGTGCCTTCAAGCGAGACGCTCTCTTCGCGGAGAATGACCTTGAAAGTTCTGCGTTCGCCTATTGCCTGACGGACAATCTCATAGCCAAGGCTGTTGAATTCGAGACGGGAGTTTTTCATTTCTCCCTGGATGGTGAGGGAAAACCTGCCTTCGGCATCGGTGGTCGTTCCTGTTGTCGTGCCTTCGACAAAGACTGAGACTCCCGGCACTCCGGCTCCGCTTTCATCCTTTACGATGCCGCTGAGTTTTCGGGTTTCAGGCTCGAGAAGCTTTTCCAGATAGATGTAGTCCCCGACAATTCTCCACGAGATTTTCAGCGGAGTGAAGAGTTTTTTGCAGACATTTTCGATGCTTTCCTGCGAAACGCTGATGCTGACTTTTGTGGAAAAATCGATATTGTCACTGCTGTTGAACAAATACGGAGACTGCGCCTCAATTTCGCTGATCACTTTTTCGAGCACAACGTCATCGAGTTTCAGTTTTATCTTTACATTCCTTTGCGGTGCCGCATAGAGATTGACAGCAAATAAGGAAATAATGATAAAGCAAAGCAATCTGCCGGATAGTTGCAGAATACTGAGTTTATTCATATTTTTGCAAAATTATGGTAATAAGTCTATTGTGTTATTATCGGCTTGTTACTTCGCCTGCGGGTCTGCCAATCCGCAGGCTTTTTTATGCCGTGGGTCTTCGTGGCGGTGGTGTTATGTCATAATGTGGTTATCTATACTGTTAGTTACTAATTGTTTATCTTATATATATCGTGTCCGTCCGATAGTCTTTTTCGTATTTGAACTCAATTGCGCTGCCGACAACTTCCAGAGCCTTGTCTATACCGTCACTGATTCTGATTTTTCCTTTTGTGAAGACTTTGCCGGAAGGAAATTCGGATTGGACGATGATTTTCACCCCGAATGCGGTCTCCATTTTTTTCATCAATTCTTTGAACTCAAGTCCGCTTATGTCCAATATGCCTTTGGTCCAGCTGATTTCCGACTTGTTTTCCAAGGCGAATCCCGTTTCTGATATTCTCGCGGTCTGATTGGGAGTCATAATCATTTCAGTCCCGGGAACAAGCGGTCCGCTGAGTTTTATGGAGCCTTCCACAAGCGTCGCGGAAAATGTCCCCGACTGCACATCGGCATTCACATTGAACTCTGTTCCAAGCACTGTGATGTCGGAGGCAAATGTCCGGACGACAAAAGGTTGCGCGGCATTGTGAGCCACCTCGAAATACGCCTCACCCTCAAGCACTACCTTGCGGCAGTCTTTTGCGAATACGAGCGGATATTGAAGTTTCGCCCCGGAATTCAATTTGATGGTCGTTCCGTCCGAGAGTATATAATCCATACTTTTCCCGGCAGGAACAACAACTGTGTTCATCGTTTGGGTCAGTTTCTTTTCTTCAATTGCATCTGTAGCAAGATGATAGCCAAGCACACAAACTGCTGCCACCGCAGCCGCATAAGCAAGACTCCTACGCACAAAAGCGAGAGCTTTTCTTCTCTTTCCCGCCGATTTCGTCTCCTTGCCCTCCAGCAATTCTACCGGGGCTTCCAGCACAAATGTTTCGTGAAGCTCGCTGGCGTTGTTGTAGAATTCCTTATGCTCCGGGCTTTCTTCCAACCACTCGTTGATTCGGGATATTTCCTCATCTGTCGCAAAATTGTTGAAATATCTGAAAAGCAGTTCAAGATTTACTTTGCTCCGGTTATATCTGTCTTTTTTGTCCATCGTGTCTATATATAAATGTATGGATGTTTCTGATTTCTTTGAATTTGCGGATGCGCTCCTATATATGAGACGAATCCGATGGGATATTTTTCAGTAAAAATTTGTTTTTTTCGATTTTTTCAGATTTTCCGACATATCGGTTTTGTTTCACCGGAGCTTTGAATGTCGTTTGAGACGATAATCATTTGTTTCTGTCGTTAATTAACTTATCTTTGCGAGAGACGAAAAGAATCTTGTGACGAAAAACTCAAAACATATCATTAGCACAGAAGAAATCCTTTCCTTATATAATGAAAGGATTCGTTATATAACTCTGGCTCTCAGATATGTGAGGGACAGCGACAAGGCGGAGGAAATTTTTTCCCAGTGCATTTTCAATCTGATGCAGAAAAAGGAGACGCAATATGTCTCAAACGCCAAGGCATTCTTTTCCACGGTAATCAAAAACCGCTGTCTTGATGAATTGAAGAAGAAAAAACGGGAGTTTTCCCTCTATCAGGAAGGCAAGAATGACACGATTCTGGACACGGACATCGAAAGACTGACGTCACAAAGCAGCCGCGAAGAGTTTTCAAACGATTTTCCCCTCCTGCTTTGCAATTGCAAGGAGAAACTGCCTCAACTTTGCTACGAGGTTTTTATGGCTAAACGGCTTGACAAGATGTCCAACAAGGAAATCTGCGACAAATTCCGGATAAGCGAAAGCCGTATTTATTATGAAATCCAAAGGGCGCTTAAAATTTTCCGGAAGGAGTTCAAGGACTATAAGATATTTTTCGTCGTCTTGCTGCTGCATATGGTCGGCTAAAAGAGTCTGTCATTGTCGTCTGGAAGAAAGCCACCACTCCGGCATATACCAGAACGGATCTCACCAACCATCTACTCGGCAGTGCAGTGATTACTGCCCGCGAAAAAATAGACACTGAGAGGTAGAAAAATTGGAAATGGGCTCCCGGACGGCCGATTTTTCGTGTTTCACTAGATTTTTTGTACCTTTAGAGGTTCTTTCAACCAAAGAGAAAAATGACAGTTAAGAAGAAAATTATTGCTTGGACGACGGTGGCGCTCCTGCTGCTTGCCGCCGCATTCTTTTATTTCAAGTTCTACTATGTCTTCGGCGAGGGCGTGAAGGCCGGAGAGCTCAATTTTGTGGTTTACAAGGGATATGTCTGGAAAACCTACGAGGGCAGGGCCATTCAGGCAGGCTTCCAGAAAGGCAGCCGGGGCGCCACCACAGCAATCCAGTCCTACGAATTCGACTTCTCCGTTGAAGACGAGGCGATTGCCGACACCCTGATGCGTTGCAGCGGAAGAAACGTCCAGCTCCACTACCGCGAATATCTCGGCGCCCTTCCGTGGCGAGGCCAGCAGAAATACATAGTTGACCGCATCCTCTCCGTTGAGTAGGTGGCTATATTCTATAGTGATTTGACAAGATCCAAACTGAGGCCAACACATTCAGCTATCACCCCCGGTGCGACTCCAGCCTTAAGCAAATTCTTGGCGGTTTCAATCTGGGTCATCTTCTTGCCTTCCGCACGCCCTTTTTCCAGACCATTGTTGAAACCGTTCTGCACAGCATATTCGCGCTGTGCAATTATGTCACGTTCGCGCATCATATTCAGTTCGTAATTAAGTTTCTTGTTTTCCG
>ERZ779877.180-NODE-180-length-73719-cov-22.654092_pt1 | contig 73719 bp, 56 predicted proteins | sample MGYA00511556_ERZ779877 | MGnify/ENA primary metagenome ERZ779877 (study PRJEB29588, sample SAMEA2159338) | human gut metagenome | biome: human gut; feature: human-associated habitat; material: faeces | place: Denmark | collected 2008/2010 ... | reverse complement strand
TTATATTCTAGGGGTAGGAAAAAGCGAAAAAGCAACCCTTTGGTTTAAGACCGTTAATTTAGGTTATTTTTTTAACTTTTATAGATTTCGTTTTGTCTAATTAATGCTAATAAACCAATACTATAATGGTTGTTAAGTTTATTTTTAAATAGATAGTTATTAAATTTATTAATGACAAAGATTAAAGATCCTACAAGAATAAAAATTAAAATTGTGACTGAACAATTTAAATAAGCGTTTGTTCCATTAATTCCTAAATAAGATAATATTGATCCATTTATGAGCTTTATAATTACTAAATTATCTAAACCTTTTGCATCTGGATAGATGTAATGATTTTGCGCAAGATAAGCTAACACACAAGAAAGAATTAAGCCAATAATTGGGAAATAGAAATTTTTAATATTATATTTTTGATATTTAAAAAGAGTTAACATTCCTCCTAAAAGAAGAAGCATATGAGAAATAATTCCCATTACAAATATCGGAAAATCTAAAGAAGTAACAATAGATTTAGGAGAAACAAATCCAGCAAGCGTATAGCCACATCCACTAATAAAAGCAAAAATGCCCGCGGTAAAATATAGTGATTTTACTCCACTTAAAATAATTACACTAAAAACAAAATAACTAATGTGAGAGATTTCAATTGGATAAGTTCCAGTATGAGTTAATCCATAATAAGTAAACTCAATTATTTTCCAAACTAAAAGAATAGAAGAAATTAAACCTAGCAAAATAACAACACCTTTTTCACTTTTAAATAGCGATACAAAAGCAATAAAGGTAACAACAATAAGAGCAAGTAAAATTGAAAAATAATAATAGTTCATCTTTAAATTGATTATCACACAATTTAATTTTTAAGTGAAAGAAAACTTCTTTATAGAGTTTATTTTTGATGTTCCATAAGAAAGAAATAACTGATCATAATATAGTAAAAAGATGTAGAAAATCATTTTTAAAATTACATTAATATTAATGTTTAAAAGAAACAAAATAAGTTTATTTTTGTGCTTTCTTTTTATGAAATAGAGCCTTAATTTTTTGCTAAATTACCACTACAGGTCACCGTTTTAAAAACTTAAAATGTAAATTTTCACAATTTTATAAGTTTTAAAAAGACGATAAGTATCGAATTTAGTCGAGATTTAAAAGGTTTTTGAAAATAATTAACTAAATGCAAAAATAGTTAATTATATTTATCTTGTAAAAAAGTAGTTTTTAGAGGAAAATTGAAGTAAGAAAATCGTTTTTTTCTTTGAAAAATTGGCTAGGAATAATATCTAGCGGAGGGAAGTATGAAAAGGAACAAAAACAAAAAAATCGTATTAGCTAGTACGATCGTATTAGGCATTGCAGCTATTACAAGTAGCGCTCTTGCGGCCTATATCATTACTGGTGGGAAAAATAAAGGCGAAGCAAATGTTGACCCAAGTCCAGTTGAAATTGATAACAAGGTAGTAGATTTAACAGTTGGAACTGTTAGTGAAGAACTTTTATTTCAACCTACTACTCCAGTTGCCAAAGGAGCAATTACTACTAGCGGAAATGGAAATCTAACTATTAATATTCCTCTTACTGTAAAGGCAAAAGATCGAGATAGTATCCCTAATTATAATGTTGCTGTTACAGAAGAAGGTAAAGGCGTTACAAGTCCTATTAATTATATTAAACTGCCAGAGACAACTACAGTAACAAAAGATAAATTTACATCTGGAAATACCGAAACTGGGTTTACCTATAATCTACCATTAACTTGGTCTTGGGGAAGTGCATTTGGAGAAACGAATCCAACGGATCCTGCAGCTTTTTATAATTCTAAAATCGAAGAAGGTACTGATGTTAACGTTGTACTTAATGAATTAAATGCATTTGCAACAGCAGTTAATGGTACAACTTTTGTTGTTACAATTACTCAAGTTGATGCTGGAGCAGGCGCATAATCTTTAAACTAACAAATTAACTTCTAATGGTCTTCTATATTGTTCTTGTAATCTTAATTGTTTTTGCAATAGGAGTAATCTCTTTCTTAATATATGAAAGACAAAGTAGTGTTAAAGAAATTAAAGAAGGTTATCTTGACTCAGAATTAATATATGAAGACCATCTAAGAGAAGTTAAAAATAAAAAGCATAAGATATTTAAAAAAAGCTTAGATATTGGACTTGATGTTTTAATTGCTTTATTAGGTTTATTATTTTTAGTTGGTATTGTTGATAAAACTATTAATATATCTTCTCTTCCTATTAAAAGCGTAGTTATTGCAACTGGTTCAATGTCAGAAAAAAATGAAGAAAATGATTATTTATTTGAAAATCATTTAGATAATCAGATTCAAGTTAATGATCTAATATTTTTAGATAGAGTTACTTCATTAGATGAAGTAGAGCTATACGATATTATCTGTTATGAAAATGATGAAAATTTAAGAATTGTTCATCGTGTTGTTGAAGTTAATGAAAATTATCTAATCACAAGAGGCGATGCAAATAACGCTAATGATAATATTCAAATAAGACTTGATGATATTGTTGGTAAATATAACGGAGTGAAAATTCCTGGAATTGGCGCATTTACTTTCTTTCTTTCAAGTGATTATGGTATTTCAACAATTAGCTTCATTCTTCTTCTTTCTATAGTTTATTATTTTGTTAAATCATCAATTGAAAAAGTAGAAGACAAACGCATTACATATTTAAAAGAAGAAATTAAATCTGTAGTTAGTGAAAATGAAACATATGAATTAATTTCTTCTTCAGGAACATTAACTGTTAAAGAAAACGTCTATATATTTAATGAAAATAGAGAAGAAAATGATATAAACTCTTTAATTAAAACTGAGAAGTTAACTAAAGAACTAAAAAAGGAAAAATAATGATGAAAAAGAAGTTATCTAGTGGAGAATGGCTGGCTATAGGTCTTACCATCTTTTATGTAATTGTTGCTTTATTAACAGCTTTAGGGATGGATGGTAGTCACACCGCCATGAACAAAAATAATATTTTTGCTGGTCTTGCTGAACTTTTAAATATGCCAAGCATAGAAACTTATTCAGGCATATGGATATTACTTATTTTTATTCTTGTTTTTATTATTATTTTTGCTGTTTTAGTTTTATTTTTGCGTCGTTTTTTAATAAAACATAATGGAAAAACTTATTCTATTAAAGCTTTTGCTTATTATAGTGCAAGCTTTGCAAGTTGCTTCGCGCTTGCAATTGGCTTAGGGATTTTATTTCAGCTTGGCGAACAAGGAGAGGTTGGTGGAATTGCTCATCTTGATACAACATTTGGTTTTGTATTTAGTGCTCTTTTACTTGCTCTTTTAGTATACGCTGTTTTACTTGGTCTATTTTGGGCAATAATTGGAGTTTTAAATTATTGCTTAAGAAGAAAACCAAAAAGCATTAATGAGGAAGATGAAGAAAAAGAAAAATTAAAAGAAGAACTTAAAAAGAAAGAGGAAGAAGAAAAAGCTGATCTTGCTAACTCTTTTAGCGATGTAAATTCTTTAAATAAGGTTCCTCAATTTATTAATGGAGTTAATGCTTCTTCAATTGGAGCTAGCGGAGGTGGCTTACTTTCAAAAGAATTAGCTAAAAAAGAAGAAGTCTTTAAAAATTTAGTAGCAATAGATAATCAAAACTTAAGTAGTGGGAGAATAAGCGATACTGAAAACATTACTTTAAAAGATCTTCTCGATAATCTTCAAGGCTATCTTGCAACATCTTTAAAACTTTATTATAACAAGCATGAACTTGCTCAATTTATTGCAGGGCTTAACGCTTCTAAATTCATTATTTTAGAAGGTGTTAGTGGAACTGGTAAATCTTCGCTTCCACGTTATTTTGCTAAATTTATTGGTGAAGAAGCTTATTTTGAAGCAATTCAAGTAACATATAAAGAAAAATCAGATTTATTAGGATTTTATAATGAATTAACTGGTAAATATAATGAAACTCCATTTTTAGAGAATCTATATAAGGCAAGTTATGAAGTTGGGCGTATTAATCTTGTAGTTCTTGATGAAATGAATATTAGCCGTGTTGAATATTATTTTGCTGATTTTTTAAGTGTTATGGAATTTCCAGAAGAAGATCGTCGTATTTCTTTAATGCTTCTTCCAGATGATTATGATGCTCCTGAAAACTTAGAAAAAGGTCAACTTATTATTACTCCTAATACCTATTTTATTGGGACAGCTAATAAAGATGATTCTACTTTTACAATTACAGATAAAGTTATTGATAGAGCAATTGTTATTGATTTTGAAAACACTCAAAAAGAAATTAAATTTGATAAAGAGTTTACTGCTATTTCTTTAAGTTATGAAAAACTTCATGAACTTTTTAAAAACGCTGAAAAAGAATATAAATTCAAAGAGAGTGAACGTAATAAATTCTTAAAAGTTTTAGATTTTATCTCTAACGAACTTGATATCACAATTGGTAATCGTATTATTCGTCAACTTGATGAAATGGTTCCAATTTATGAAGCAATGGGTTTAACAAGTCTTGATTGTTTAGATGCTTTATTTACAAGTAAGATTTTAAGAAAACTTGAATCACGCTATAATTCAAGTTTAAGAAATGGTTTAACTCGCTTAATTAAAGTTTTAGACACCGAATTTGGTCTAGATTCTTTTAAATACTCCAAAGCTTTAATTAATAAATACTTAAGGAGATCAATTTAGTGAAAGAAGTGCGAGCAAATAAAAAAGAAAATATCTCAACTTTAACGCTAAACTTATTTAATGAAATAAGTCTTCTTTTAGAGCATGTTTATAATATTACGCTTACTTATAAAGTTGATTTAAAAAGAGTAGAAGAAATTACTCGAATTGAAGAGTTTCATCGCTATGATAAATCTTTAATTAATAAAACAACAAAAGATGCTCGTTTATTTACAAAGGAAGGAAATAATATTTTCCCTAAAAAGTTATATCAATATAGCTATGATGAAAATATTGATACTTATGAAAATCGTTTTATATTATTCCTTCTTTTAACACTCGAGGAAGATTTAAAAAATGGCTTATCACTTCTTCAAAAAGAAAAGATTCCGTTTTTAAAAAGTGGAATTAGTTATGGAAAGTTTGGAACATATTCTTTATTAAAAAGCTATATTAATAGTGAAGTCGACTTAATTAAAGAGGAAAACGCTTATAAAGAGAATTTAGAAATTTATTTAAGAAAAGTTGTTAATCTATTAAAGTTAGACTTTTTTAGATACATTAAAAAAGTAAGCTTTAATGAAGTCTATGGAACAAATATTTTACTTAACGATAAAGATTATTCTTATCTTTATTTTTACTACCGTAAACATAAAGAAAGTAGTGAAAATTTAAAAAATGAAATCTTTAATGATTTATATTTAATTTTAAGTAAAGATAAAGATAATGTAGTTATCTTTAATAAGAGTAATTATCTCTCTTTTTTAAAAGAGAATTTTGTTTTCTCTTTTAAAAAAGAAGGAAAGTTATTCTTATCTCTTTTAAATAAAGATATTAATCTTAAAAAAGATTATATTTTTGATTTAAAAGTTAATCTATTTTCAAAAGCTTTAATCTTAACTTACGATGATAAAGATTATTCTATCTTTATAAAAGAAATAAAAGACATCGTTGAGATTATCTATTCTTTAAAAACTGTATTAAGAAGTAAAGAAAATATTTGTCCACTTTGTAAAAAAGATAATGAAAATGAATCTTGTCCTTTCTGTTTAGCTGACTATACCTTAATTAAGAAAAAAGAAGGGACTTTTGCATGGATTTTTAATATATTTGCAGTTAATTTAGAAGGTGATGATTATGAAATTTAAACGTATAATTTCTTCTTTATTTCTCTTTTTATCTTTAACGCTTTCTTCGTGTTCACTATTTGGCGGAACAAGTGAAGGCTTAATGATTGACCGTGTAGAATCTTCAACAAGTGCAAATGGATCGACTTTAGTTACGATGTATTTTACTGACACAGATGTTGAACCCTTAACTTTTGAGATTCCTAAAGGAGCAGTTGGTGAAACTGGTCCAGTAGGTGTAGCTGGCTTAGGTATAAAAGACATTAGTGCAACTCAATCAAGTGATGGACTTTCAACTATCTTAACAATTACTTTTACAAGTGATGAAGTACCTCCTGAAACAATTACTGTTCCTAATGGGGTGAGTGTTGTTGAATCGACTTTGGTTGTTGATCCAGATACTGAACAATATCAATTTGTTTTTACTCTTAGTAATGGTGATACGATTAGAACAAATACTTTTGATAAACCAAAAGATGGAATTGGGATTTCAAGTGTTGACAAAGATGTAGATAATGAAGGAAATATTATTATAACAATTACATATTCTGATCCTAGTATGGGTAATAACGGAAAAACTGTAATTACAATTCCATATAAAAATGGTGAAGATGGAAGAGGCATTATTTCGATTACTAGTACACAGATTGATAATTATTACTATATAACTATTAATTATACAGATGGTACTACACAGGACTTAGAGCCTATAAGCTTGCCACGTGCAACTAAGCGGCATTACGGTTTAGGTCCTGCAAATAGTATTATTAAAAGCGAAGCGGTAGAAGGCGATTATTATTTTGATCAAGAGAATTTTATAATTTATTTTTTTGATGGTACGAATTTTGTTGAGGTTATAAATTTAACCGAAAACAACAAAAAAACAGAAAAATGTATAGTAACTTTTGACACTAATGGTGGCAAATTTGTAAGCGAAACAATTGGGAAAATCGTTGTTGAAGCAGGCAGCACTATTAATATTGCGAGTATACCATTGTGCACGATGGAAGGTTATTCATTTGAAGGTTATTATACTACCCCAGAAGGGCCTGCAAACCCTTTATCAGGAAGACTTACAGACCTTACGCCTATTTTTGAAGATACAACGTTTTATGCCTATTATGAGGTCTTATCGTGAAGAATAAGAAAATTTTTATAGTTTTTTCCTTTATTTTTGCTGTTTTATCTGTAATCGGCATCGGCTTTTCTGCTTACATTTTTGATGGTGATAAAGATAAAATTGTTGAAATCAATCCTGATGACATTACTATTTCAAGCGAAGGGCAAAATTTCTTAACATATTATGGGAATAAAAGCATTGGTACTTATGATAGCGATATAGTAAATGATACTTTTTCAATAATTTTTCAAATAAATCAGAAAAAATATCATGAGAACACTAACAATATTAGTATAAATTCTGGACTTGGCGTCAAACTTACTTTTACGTCTTCGTCTTTATTCAATCATGTAAAAGAAAACGTTAAAAATGACTTCATAAGCTTGAGTTATGGAAGTGATTATTCTTTAACAATGAAATACGGGGAAAAATATTCATCAGGCGGAAATAATTGTTTAGAGTTTGATAGTGACAATTTAACATGTTATTCGCATATATCATTTTCTTCTGATAGTGCAGGAGGTGACTTCTATATTCAAAGAATCGCAGAAGATAATGATTTTGATAACCGATATTCAACGGTCGTCGGAGGAGTTGAAATGGATTTTGCTTGGAATTTCAACCTAAATTTTAATTTTGAAATAATCGATAAATCTATTGGCTATTCAAAAGAATATAATGTTTTAACTTTTGGAAACGTAAACGTTGAACTTATTTTTGAAGACTACAGGTAGCAAAAGATGAAAAAAAGAATATTGTTGTTAATATTTATTTTATTCTCTTCAATTTTATGGGTTGGATATGGCAACTATATAATCGCTAATTTTAATATTACAGGACTTAATGGCGATTTAAACATTGGTGGTGAAAACCAAGACCCTAATTACAAAAAAGTTGAGTTTTACGATACAAATGGAAATTCCATCAAGAAAATATATGTCAAAAACAATGACAAATTATCGATTGAAGAAGTACCATTTTTGTTTGACAACGCAGGGAATTATTACGTTTGGAAAGATGATCAAGATACTATTTATTTCAACCCTAACGATCCAAATGATAATAATGCGCTTAAAAAAGAAATTACGGTAAACAAAGAACTTATTTTAGAACCTGAAGCACGTTATGTTCAAACCCCTCAAGGGAATGACTTTAATCAATCAATAGGAAATTCAACTATTAATGATAGTCGTGTGTCTATCGAAGGTAATGGCAATACCTATAATTTTAATGAAACCAATCAAAATTGTGAAAACGGGAACACAAGTACAAGTCCAGCTGCAGTTGTAGAATTAAATAATGGCTTTTATAACGATTTGAATTTATCTTTTAACTTCAAATCTGATGATGATGAGTATGTTGCTGACCTTCCTAATTTCGATAAACCATTGTTTGGTTCTAATTATAGAAAATACCAAGCTAATGATGATACAACGATTTCCTTAGAAGATCCAACAAGTTCCGTGAGCGATTTTAAGCCAACAGCAGGAAATGGTTCGAACGGCAGAAATTACTGCATAAGCAAAGTAGTTTTAGGGCGAGATACTATTCTTAGCAATACTAGTGTGTTGTCAATTGGAGCCCTTACTTCTTTTTATGGATCAAATGATGGGTATTCACAATATAATTGGCAAGGGTTTATAACCGGGCCTTATTCCGAGTTAGATTTAAATGGTAACACATTAATCGTTTCTGAAAATAGTACTATCGAAGTATATGGTACCATTACTGATTCTTCACCAAATAAAACTGGCAAAATTATAATGAAAAACGGAGCAACCTTAATTGCCACTTTTGTTGTTGAAGATCACCATCACGAAAGTGGAGCACCTATGAATTATAACTATAGCGATTCTTTTTTTAAAATGTATCGATGCCCATATATAAACGTACCAATTATATTCGAGAAAGGGTCTAAATTTATTGGAAATATGAAACTTGATTGGGGCGCTGACAATTCAAATTATTCATTAAACAAAATTAATTTGATTGGCAGTAGCGACCTTAACGGCAAAGAAAAATATTTAATTAATACTTGCAATTCGCCTGATGATTCTTATATTTTAAGAAATGTGTTTTATAACACTGGTGAAGGTAGTTTGAAAGAAGCCTTATCAAAATCCTCAAGTAAAACTGCTTACAATAACGTGATGTATCAAAAGATAATCTATACTGCTTATAATTGTGATATTGAAGTTCAATTACCGAATAATTTGAATGTAAAGATGAGTCTTGGTGAAATAAGCGTAAATATGAATAAATGCCCTTGGTTTATACCACCATACTTTGATTTTCATCTTTTATCAACGAGCGTAACAATTCTTAATCAGTTGAATTTCATGCCAGGGTCTTCAATGTATGGAGATCAAAATTCAACAATTAGATTTTCATATACAAATGAGCAAAGCATTAGCGGTTTTGGAAGTCTTGGATTAAAAGTGCCAGCACAGTCTTTTGTAGGAATTGCAGGGCTTACATTTATTAATGAGTTATACGATTTTGGAGATGCTGGTAAATATATTGATAATTCAGATTTTAAAGGAAGTTATTCCTCTGGAATGTGTACCGTATATAGTGGTATGTCCGACTTTTGGACATATGTTAATAAAACACCTGCATATTTTGATTTTTATGGTAAATTCGTTTTTGATGATTTCGATGATTCAGATAAATTACAAAACTATAATAATGATAGCTTGAAATATAGTTTAGGCGGAACTATAAATATTTATGATTTAGAGGATTTTAAAAATAAAATTGATAATGCGAATGATAAAGTGCTGCTTTATAGTAAAGCCTTTAAATCTGGTCCAAATAGATTAACAGAAGCCTATAAAATTCTTGGAATTACTTATTACAGTGGGGCGAGCTATAGATTTAATGTTACAGATTATTTCTTCTTGCCGCTAGTTAGTAATGGTAATGTTTTATTTGATATTAGAAACAATTATTTGACGAGAATTAGAGATGATTACTTAACTTCAAAAATCACTTATGACTTTGGACTCGGAATTATTCAAGTTGGTAATGCTTATTATGGTTATTTTCCTTCAGATAGTTCTAATAATTATCTAGACAGTGAATTACTGCATGTAAATAAAGCACAATATAGTTCAATTTCAGATTTTTATAGGGGTATTAATGATCTGGATGGAACATTTTATAGGGTGAATTATAATTCATCAACCGGTATTGCTACAGTAGTAGATAGCAGAGCACAATTTAATTCACAAAATTTTGCATTTTATCGAGGTGTATTTGCAAAAATTAATACAACAGACATGACTATTAATTTAAAAAGATTCAAGTCTTATAATGGAAGTGTTGTTGACGAAAATAAAACTGCTAAGTTTGTTTCAAGTGGTGATTCATATTACACCCATCCAGCTTGGAGGCTTTCATAATGTCAGAAACATTAAATTCCTCTATAAAACTTGTTAATCTTAATAAAAGCTACAATAAGAAGCAGGTTCTTTTTGATATTAATCTAGAGATTTATGAAGGAGAACTTTTTGGTTTTATTGGTAAAAATGGTGTTGGTAAATCAACAACCATTGAATGTATTTTAGGTTCAAAACTTTTTGATAGTGGAGAAATATTTGTTGAAGGATTAGATATTAAAGATAAGCCAATTGAAGTTAAAAAGATAATTGGTTATGTAGCAAGTGAGCCAACATGCTATGAAGATATGAGTGGTATTCAATATCTTCAATTTGTATCATCAATTTATCAAATAAATCCGCAAATCTTCTTTAAAAATTTAACTTATCTATTAAAGAAGTTTGAATTTAATGAAGAAGATTTATATCGTGAGATTAGAGAATATTCTCATGGTATGAAACAAAAAGTATGCTTAATTGCTTCTTTAATTCATAACCCAAGAATTTGGATTTTGGATGAACCAACAGTTGGACTTGATGCAATGAGTGCTAATGAACTTTCTTTACTTATGAAAGATTATGTAAAACATGGTAATACTTGTTTTGTAGCAAGTCATAATATTGACCTTATTTCTAAACTTTGTGATCGAGTGGCGATTATTAAAGATGGAAGAATATATGAGGTATATGATTTAAAACATGAACCAAGTTTAAGAAATCGTATTGAAAAGATATTCTTAAAACTATATCAAGAGAAGGAAGAATGATTGCTCGTTTATTTTTAAAAGAATTTAAAGAGAGTTCCTTTTTAGCAAAAAAAGGAATGAAGAAGATTTTTACTTTATTATCTTCTCTTGTTTTACTTGCTCTTTTTATAACTCTAGAAGTGCTTTTATATATCAATATTTTTGATAAGGTTAATGTCTATACTGATTTTAATGATGCTTTATTTATTATTATTGAGTTTGCTTTATTTATTGTTGGTATATTTTCGCTTGTTCCAATTACTTATAATGCTTTCTTTAAAAACCAAAAAGAAAGAATCATTTTAGGAACATCTCCAGCAAGTTCTTTTGATATTATTTTTGCTAAAGCCTTAAATATCTTTTTTAAATCTTTACTTTTTGTTTTTTCAACTATGTTTCCTTTAATGATGGCATATGGCATTAAAAGCGAAACAGATTTTGTTTTCTTTGTTTTAATGTTTTTTACTTTTTTAGGAGTAGGAGTTTTAATTGAAACATTTGCTTTTTTACTAGTAATTCCTTTTAGAGAAATTAGAAAGATTGTATCACGCTATCGAATTATCTCTTTTATTGTCATGATGATCTTTTTAATTCTTCTAGCTTTACTATATGGCGGAGTTTTAAATTTATTTGTTAGTTTAATTAGAAACGATGATATAGGTTCTTTATTTACAGTTGATAATGTTGAAGTGATGAAAACTGTTTCTAGTTTTCTTTACCCAATTAAAAATATAATTGAACTATCAAAAGTAAATGAGGTTAATCTTAACTTTGTAATATTTATAAGCTTTATTATCTTTTCTTTTGTTATCGCTTTATTTACTTTTAATAAGTATTTATTAAATTATTATCAAGGGGCTAATGATTTTATAAGTAGAAAAAAACATAAGATCTTTTCAATTAGATTATCTTCAATTGAAGGAGCTTTAATTAGAAAAGAATTTAATCTTGCTTTAAGTAATAGTGATGGAATTTTTTCTTATATATCTTTAATTATTTTAGAACCATTTTTAGTATTTAGTGTGATTTCTGCAGTGAATTTAATATTTGGAACAGGGAATTTAAATTACATATCAACTCTTTTTCCATCAATATTTTTAACAGTTGATGTAATTTTAATAATGCTTTTTATTGCTATTATTAATACCACTAGTTCAATGTCTTTAATTAAAGAGAAGAATACTTTAATTATTATGAAAACTTTGCCTGTAAGTTATTTTAAACAACTTTTAATCAAGATATCTGTTCCAACTATTTTATCTTTTATTTCCTTTTTTATTTCCATACTTGCTTTAGTTATTTTTAATGAAATAAGTTTAATTGATTTTGCCTTTTTAATTTTAGTAGGAGGGCTATCAATTATTTTACTTAACATTATTGCTTTATATAGCGATTTAAAAAGCAAGAATAAATCAAGTTTATTAACCGTTTTAATAAGTTTTGTTTTTCCTCTTTTTGCTGTTAGTTTAGGCGCTCTTTTATCTCTACTTGTTGAAGCTTATTTAGAAACAGTAATTTTCTTTTTATCAATAATTGTTTTAGAACTTATTGTTATTTCATTTTTCATTATCAAAATTAAATCACGCGTTACTAAACTTTTTATGAAATATGAAGGAGAAGCCAGATGAAAAAGAAAGCCTTTCTCTTTTTATTACTTTTACCTTTTGTAATTGCAATTCTTGCTTTTGTTACAGCAAGTTATGTAATTCGTTCGGTTGAAGTAAATATCACTAGCATTCTTTTACCATATGATGGTGAAGTTGGCTTTCTTTTACGCGATGGAAAGCAATTATTAAAAGCAGAAGCAATTTATGATAAAAATTATCCTTTAAGTGAAGGCAATTTACTTGTTTGGTCAAGTAGTGATGAAAGTGTTGCGGAGATTTTAAAAGAAGGAGAAGATTATTATCTTGTTCCTAAAAAAGAAGGTGAATCGATAATTACTTGTTCAACTGTTAAAGGATCAACCTCTCCTGCTTCATTTACTGCCAAAATTTTTGGTGATAGTGGAGGAATTATTGTTAATCCAATTATTCCTTTTTCTCAAAGTCATATTGAAAATAGAAATTATGTGGGCTTATATGATTCTAAAGAAGCTTACGATTCAAGAAGTGAAGGAAGAGTTAACTCTGATGCTAAACTTGAATTTAATATTGATATAATTGGAACTAATTTAACTCTTGATGGAATTAATATTGAAACTTCAAGTAATGTAAGTTTTGATAAAACAAGTAAAACAGCTTCATTTTTAGGAAGTGGAGAAGCTTATATTAATTTCATTCATCCATATAGTTCAACTGGAGGAGCAAGTTTTAATTTTACTTTAGTTGAAGGAGTTAACGCTTATAGTTATGATGGTTTAATTTCTTTAACTAACAAAGCAAATAAACCTTATAAAATTGTTTTAAGAACAAACTTAGAATCTTATGCAAATACTTATAATTTTGATGAAGATGGCAATATCATAGGAGCTAAAAGTAAAAATACAGCTTTATTTGGTCGAATTGATGAAAATAATGAAATAAGTGATTTTAAAGATGATTTATACACTTTTGAAACAACATATAATCATGATTTTTTAAACAAGTGGAATGCTGAAATTGATAAAGGCGAGCATGAAGGAGAAGAAAAAACTAGTATCATGCGTTATGCCGGACTTCATATTCAAGATGATTTTTATGGGAACGGTTTTACGATTAATTTACATGAACTTACATATCCTAGTGGAAGACAAAATGTCACAATCGATGGAGAAACTTACCTCGTTCCTTATTTAGAAAAAGACGATTTATATCGAGGTCCACTTCCTTTTGTAACACTTGGTAATCCAAATTATTCAATGAGTGATACTTTACCAATGTTTACTTTATATGGACAAGATAATAGTGGAGTTTATATTGATTCAGATAATGTCACTATTAATGATGTTCATTTTAAAAATTGTGATTTTGGAAATAACTTATCAAATTTAGAATACGTTGGTTCAACTCTAGATATTAATGCTGACAATGTAACTATTAAAAATTCTATTATTGAAAATGGTAAAAATGTTATTAGAAGTTATTCATCTAAAAATCTTTTAATTGAAAATTCACTTATTCAAAATGCGATGGAATTTCTTTTTAGAAGCGGAAGCAATGAATTTAATCATGTAAATTATGATGAAAGAGTTGAATATAGTGGAGAAAATGGTCAACGTCTTTCTTCAACTAAATCTTCTTATCTAGAGCCAATTACTTCTAATTATTCTCAAAAAACTTATAAAGCTGATTCAATGCTTACTTTTTCAGCGATTTTGAATACTCAAGCCGGTGAATTTTTAAATATCAGCGGACCAAATTATACTAAAGAAGAATATATAACCTTTAAAGATACCTTGATTAATGCTTTAACTAATCGAAATGGTTTTGTAGATGAAAATAACAATAAAGTTTATGCTGGTACAACAAAAATTGGTCATACAAATTTTGCAAGTAGTGGAATAAGCGCAATTTCTCTTGATACTCTCCCTCAAGGTAGTTTTTTAGAAACAAACATTACCAGTGTCTTTAAAATGTTACTTGGAGTTTATATGTCTGATGCTTATCCAGAAAAGATGGCATTAACTTCTTTCCCAACTAAAGTTGAAATAGGAGAAGGCGTTAATTTTTATGATTGGAAAGACGTAAATCAATTAACTTATGAATCTTTAGTTGGTCAAGATATTGAAACCTTAATTGTTTCTCATGGTGGATTAGGAAGTGATTTTGAAGTTAATATAACTGAAGAAGATTATTTACCTCTTAAAAAACTTCTTTTAGATAATTATTCAAATTCATTACTTAAAGACAATAAGATTAATCTTCCTTTTTATATTGAAGGAGGAGGTTATAATGAAAGCGAATTAGTATTAAATGAAGAGTTAAAATCGTATTTAACGCCTCTTCTTGAAGTTGATCCATTTACTTATTCTCTTGATTTAAAAGCTTATCATAGTAATGATTTTAATCGTGATCCAAAAGCAAAATATGAAACTATGAAAGTAGCAATGCTAAGAGCATCATTTAACGTAATTGGATTTAATAACTATAAATTCTATGGATTAGACTCCTCAAAAGCTAAGTGGTTTAATGAAGCACCATCTCTGGATTATTTAAAAAATTATGAAAACGTTAATAATTTATAAATCATATCATCATCAAAATACTTATCGATTAATAAAACATTTAAAAGATAAGTATAATTTTGAACTTTTAAATGTAGACGAGATAGATAATAACTTAGATTTATCTAAATACGATTATATTGGACTTGCTAGTGGAATTTATGGCTTTGAATTCCATAAAGATATTATTTCTTTGATAAGTAAAAGAAATATCAATAACAAAAAAGTCTTTTTAATTTTTACTTCTTGCCTTGATAAAGCAAGTTTTGCAAGTAGCATTAAAAAAGAGTTATTGAGATTTAATAATAAAATAATTGGAGTATATCACACTAAAGGTTTTACAACATTTGGTCCTTTAAAACTTTTTGGTGGCGTTAATAAAAATAGACCAAACGAAAGTGATTTTGTTAATTTAGATTTATTTCTTGAAAAATACTTATTTTTGGCCAAATAGTTAAGTTTTGCAGGCTTTTTAAATAAAAATCAAAAAATATCTAACATAATCGTTAGATATTTTTTGGGTTAATTTTTACTTAAATCTTATTAAATTACGTTAATATAATTTTCAATTAAAGTATCAACAATTGAATCACTTAAACCAATCATTGGTACATAAATTATTTTTGATTTTAAAATCTCGCTAGCTTTTTTAAAGATGTTTCCGGCTGGAATTATAACGTCAGCTCGATCAGGCTTCATATCATATCTAGCCATTCTTTGAGAAGGAGTGTATTTACTTAATTCATTATATAAAGAGTTAAGATCATCAACTGTTAAATAGTTTAAATCTTTTTTGTTTGATTTTTTCTTGCTCATTTTCCAATAGCGGTTAATATTTCCGCCAGTTCCGACAATATCTAAAGCCCCATATTTATCATGATATGAATCAAGAAGATCTTCATAGCGTCCCCAAGTTTCTTTTTTATCTTTGTGAGCTAAAATTCTAAGAGTACCAAGTTCGAAAGAAGTGCTTTCAATGGCTTTTCCTTTAGAAACTAAAGTAACTTCGGTTGAGCCTCCTCCAACATCAATAAAAACATATTTATCATCGTCAAGTTTAAAATCTTTAGCGATTTTAGAGATTGTTTTTGCTTCGGTTTCTCCATCAATTATAGAAATTTGAACGCCAGTTTCTTTTCTAATTCTTTCAATTACTTCAGTACCATTTTTTGCTTCTCTCATAGCGCTTGTTGCAAGACAAGAATAAGAAACAACATCATATATATTCATTAAATCTCTAAAAGAAGAAATACATAATGAAAGTTGATGAATTTTTCTTTCTGAAAGTTCGCCGATAGAATAAACATCGACTCCAAGTCTTAAAGGAACACGAACTTTATTAACTTCAACCGCCTCAAGTTCACGATTTTCATTATAAAAAGCGTCTTTAATTACAAGACGAGCTCCATTTGTACCAATATCAATACCAGCATAATAACCACTCTTCATTTATTAAACCTCATTTATTTGTTTTGCTGTAATAATTATACAACTCTTCTTGAGAGCGGAAAGGCTTATCATCATTAATATATCTTTCATATTCATCTTTGCCATTAGCAATAACGCCTTTTACATTATCTTTTAAACCTCTATTTACAATCATAATAAGTTCTTTTTTGATGTCTTCATCATAAACAGGAGTAATAACTTCAATACGGTTATATAAATTACGTGGCATCCAATCGGCTGAACCCATATAAACGAGTGGATTTCCAGCGTTTTCAAAAACAAAAATACGAGAATGTTCAAGATAACGATCAATTATAGCGTGAATTGATATATTTTCGCTAACTACAGGAAGATTAGGGACAAGAGAAGAATTACCTCTTATAAGTAAATCAACTTTTACGCCTTTACTACTGGCTTCATAAAGCAATTTAACCATGGCTTTATCAGTAATATGATTAATTTTGATTTTAATACCACTTGGTAAGCCAGCATTATGATTTTTAATTTCATTTTTTATTAAGCGTTCAAAAACAGATTGCATGTGTAAAGGGGAAACGAGCAAGTTTTTAAAATTATGCTTTTCATAAGGATTTGCGATATAACTAAAAATTTCTTTAACTTCATTAACAATTTTAGGGTTAGAAGTGAAAAGTAGACAATCAGTATAGGTTTTAGCGTTTCCTTCATGGAAGTTGCCTGTTGAAATAATTGCAATATCTTTTCCATTTTTAACTCTTATATAAACAATTTTTCCATGAACCTTAAAGCCTTCTTTACCTGTTAAAACATCAACACCAGCATCTTTTAAAGTTTGTGAGATTAAAATGTTACTTGATTCATCAAAGCGAGCTAAAAGTTCAACCATACAGGTTACTTTTTTGCCATTTTTAGAAGCGTTAATTAAAGCTTGAATGACTTTACTATCTTTTGCTGCTCGATAAATTGAGGCTTTAATTTCATTTACATTTGGTGAAATTGCGGCTTCTTGTAAAACATTAATGAAGGCATTAAAAGATTCATAAGGAACATGAACTAAAATATCTTTTTTGGAAATTATATCTATTAAAGAAGGAGTGACCTTAAAAGCTTTTTCAAAAGATTGAGGCCATTCTGGATATGATAAACCGGCAATGTTTAAACGTGGAAATTTCATTAAATCTTTATTGTTATGATATTTTCCACCTTTTGTAATAATGTCAGTATCATCAATTTCAAGTTTTTTAATTAATTTTTCTTGAAGATCTTTTGGCATTCCTTCACCAAAAACTACACGGACTGGGATACCTTTTTTTCTTTCTTTAACAGCTAAAGAAATACTTTTTAAGACGCCTTCTTCAGGATCTGATTCAATTTCCATTTCAGCATCTTTTGAAAATTTAAAAGCGTAAGCTTCAAATTTTAGATATGGTAAGTTTTTAAAAATATAATCAAGATTTAAACGAACAACATCATCAAGATAGATATAGTAGTGTTTATTGTCTTTACTAGGTAGAGCAATAAAACGTCCACAATGAGAAGTAGGAAGAGCGATAAGAGCATAGCAATTTTTGTCTTCCTTATTGTTAAGTGGCTCACTCATTTTAATCGCTAAATAGATGTGTGTATCGTTGACGCTAGAAAAATCAGCTTTTTTAGAAAGAATTAGAGGATTGATATCTAAAGAAATATTTTTAACAAAATAACTTCTTAAATATTCTTTTTGCTCTTCATTAACTGTTAAATCATCAAGCAAGATAACATCCTTATTTTTAAGTTCTTCAAAGACTTTTTTACTTGCTTCGTTATATTCTTTTGAGTAGTCAGAAACAAGAGAATAAATCTTTTTTAAAGTGGATTTTGCAAGGTTTTTCTCTTTTTTAAAGTCTTTTGAAGTGTTTTCTGCAATACGTTTTAAGGTAGCAACTCTAACTTTATAAAACTCGTCGAGGTTGCTTGAATATATTCCTAAAAATGAAAGTCTTTCATAAAGTGGGACATTATTATTTTGAGCTTCTTTTAAAATACGGTAGTTAAAATAACACCATGAAATATCTCTTTCAACGTAATTAGATTCATTTAATTTAATAATAATTCTTTTTCTTTTTGCTGCTTTTTCCATATCTTTATTATTTTATAAATTACCTTCTCTCTTGTAAAAGAATGAATTGTAAATTTTTATAGAAAAATAATGAGAAATAGAATCAGAAGATTATAGCCATAATTAAAATGAACATTTATAAATGATACTAATTAAAAGCGGTTTAGTCTAATTTAAGATCTAGAAATAATAATTTTCAAAACACTGAATTAAAACCTTTCAAAACACTGAAACAAAACATTTCAAAACACTGAAAATGAATAAGCATTTAATTCAGAAAATTAAGTATTTGCTTTATCAAAGATAGTAAAATCGTTATAAAATCTACTTTTTTACAATATTTTTATAGTTTAATCCCAAATTTTTAGTACTTGTTATTACTTTTCAAAACACTGAATCATAATCTTTCAAAACACTGAATTAAAACTTTCAAAACACTGAATTTGATTGTTTTTAAGCAAATAGATATTTATAATATGGATATGATGATTAAAGATGGCTTATATAAAAATAGAATTATTGAAAAAGTTCTTGAACTTAAAATGAAAACTTCTGGATGTGTGTTAGTTAATGGTCCAAAATTTTCAGGCAAAACAACATTATGCAAAAGATATGCTAAATCGATAACTTATTTAAGCGATAATAATACATTAATGGTTATCAAAGGAAATCCTAGATTGGCTATAGAAGGCGATAAACCACATTTAATTGATGAATGGCAAAGGTGTCCAGATGTGTGGAATCAAATTAAAAAAGATTTGGATGATGAATATGTTTTTGGAAAGTATTTAACAACAGGTAGCACCATGCCACTTAATAGTTCAGAGATATTACATTCTGGTGCTGGAAGAATAGTCGATTTAAATATAAAGCCATTCACTCTTTATGAGTCAGAAGAATCTTTTGGCATTGTATCAATAGAAGATTTGTTTCATGGTGGAGATAATTTCAAAACTTTGCTTGAAAACGATAATCCAATTACTTTATTTGATATTGCCTTTTTAATTTGCCGTGGCGGTTGGCCTTTATCCGTTTGTTCAGAAAAAAGCATTTCTTTGATAATTACAGACAATTATTATTCAGGTTTATTTAGAGAGAATAACGAATATAATGACTTTTACAAGAATAAAAATATAGATTTATTAAAACTGATTTTAAAATCCTATGCTCGTAACATATCTACACAAGCCAAAAAAACTACCATGATAAATGATATTTTAGAATCTGGCGAAAGAAGCAAATTAGACGAAAACACTTTTAATGATTATGAGACTATATTGAAAAAGTTATTTTTAATATATGATATGCCTTCATATAACATCAATTTAAGATCTTCGGTAGCAGTAAGGTGTGCTCCGACTAGACATTTTATTGATACATCTATTGCTTGCGAAGCACTTAATATTAAACCTGATGATTTATTAAATGATATTAAATCTTTTGGTCTTTTCTTTGAAGACTTTGTTGTAAGAGATGTCTCAGTTTATGCTGAAAGTATTGGCGCTAGTTTAAAACATTATAGGGATAGCAGCGGTCAAGAAGTCGACATAATTGTTCAATTACCAAATGGTGAATTCGGTGCGATAGAAGTTAAAATTAATAGTCCTGAAAATATTCAAGATGGAATTAGATCTCTTACTAGATTTGAAGACAAATTAGTTCGAGCAAAAGCAAAACTTCCTAAATTTAAAGCAATTATTACTTCAAGTGGAGCTTGCTATAAAAACGAAGAAGGTATCTTTATTATTCCAATTAATTGTTTAAGACCTTGAATTTAGCATCTTAATTTAACATTAAAATGTCTTAGACATTTTCAAATATGTCTAAGACATTAATTATGTCCATGACCATGTCCTAGAGGTAAGTAGTAATGTCAAAAATTACGATTAAATGCGTATTTTTTTAAGAATATTTATAAACAGTTAAATTAAATGTGATTATTTTTTATATAAATCCTTATTAACAATCCATTCACCTCTAAAATCATCGCCTTCACGATATATAAAGTTTTCTTCTTTTAATTTTTTAAGAGCACGTGATACTGTTTTCTCACTTTTATTGATATTAGCGGCTATTTCTTTAATTTTAATTGTTGAATTTTTTATAATTTGCCTTAAAACTTTGGTTTCAGTATCGTTTAAATCAAAAGTTGAATATTTTAATGATAAAGGTCTATAAAAAATAAATTTAAAGCCTGATTTTGTGTTCTCGTACTTATATGGTACCGAAAATTCTTTACATAATTTAAAAGTTGTTTCAAATCCATAACCAAAAGATTCAATCTGACACGTTTTAAATAAAACGTGAATAATCTTAGGATTCAACATAATTGGTTCTTCATGGTTGTATGCAAAATCTTCAGGAGTGTATCCTAATGGAAAGTAGCCAGGACTATATATTGTTACACGGTCTTTAAAAACATCAATTTCAAAAGTAGTCGAACTTCTATAACGAGCATGACTAAAAGCGTTAACTATAATCTCTCTTAATGCTTCTTTAGGAATCTCTGGAGTTTCTTTTCTCAAAGGTGAACCATCTAAAGTTACGTTCCAATTTATTGCGTTTAAAACATAAGAAATTCCTTTTTCAATACAAGTGAAGATATTACCTTCAAAATATTCAAGTTTTAAAAATGTTTCTTTTGTTTCTGACGCAAAAGTGGCTAATTTAAGAGTTATTGGATTTAAGGATGAAAATAATACGTTACCTGCATTATTGAGGTTTTGGTTACCTTTAGCAATTAATCCTAACTTTTTTAAAACTTCATAGGAATTAGTATATTTAAAATGAAGTCGTTTGTTTTCGTAACCTTTATTAATCATCTTTTCAAGTAAAGCTTCATCTATATCGTTTATACTAGTAAAAGAATCTTCGTTCTCCCATATAGAATAATTTTTTTGAATATTAAGAAAAAATTTTTCAAGTTCCTCATTTGTCATTAATCGATCTTGATCTGAAAATCTTAAATAAAATTTACCATTAGCTGAATATGGAATTCTTTCTCCACTAAAAGATACTTCTATAAAAGTGTTATTCTCATCGTCGTTTCTCTTTTCAACGTTATAGAAACACTCTGGTTTGATTTGTTCTCTTATTTTATTTGAGATATCTCTTAATGTATCTTTTTCAATTTTTTGTCCTACGACTTCGCCATTGTCTTTTACACCAAAATAAATAACGCCATGTTGATGCTTGTTTAAAATAGCAGATATGGATTGAAGCGCCTCTTTTAATTCGCTGGTACTTTTTTTGAATTCGATGGTTTCTGTTTCTCTTCCAATAATCATAAAAATTTCCTTTAAATAAATATAAGATTTTAATAGAAAATAATAAAGAGAAATGTCAAGGACATTTTCAAAAATGTCTTAGACATTATTTATGTCCATGACCATGTCCTAGAGGTAAGAATTAATGGCAAAAATTACGATTAAATGCGTATTTTTAAGTATCAATTTATTTAGCGATTCAAAATAAGTAAAAAAAGTTTATTATTTGATCTTATTAAATTATTATTTCAATTTTGTTAGTGTATTTAACTTAAAAAATTCCGTTAACTTTAATTATTTAAGAAAAGTTATTAAAATAGTTTAGGTAAAGGAAAGAAAATATGGATTATATAAAATATATTAGAAATATAGTTGGTCATAAGGAAATCATGGCTATAGGAGTAGCTATTTTAGTATTGAATGAGAAAGATGAGGTTCTTCTAGAAACAAGAAGTGATAATGGAAAATATTCTTTTCCAGGTGGAGCTTTAAATATGGGCGAAAAGGTTAAGACTGGCGCTATAAGAGAGACTTATGAAGAAACTGGAATAAAATTTAATGAAGATGAAATAAGTTTACTCGGTATTTTTTCTGGAGAAGAAGGAAGAATGGAATATCCTAATCAAGATGTAACTTATTATACTGATGTTATTTTTCTTGGAAGAGTAGATTCAACAAAAGTTAAAATTTCATCTCAAGATGGTGAAAGTAAAGAAATTAAGTTCGTTCCATTTGATAAAATTGATTTTGACAATTGTTTAAGAATGGACCAAAGAGTGTTAAAGAGCTATTTTATTGATAAAAATAGAGATGTAGTTGTTGATTGATATGAACGATAAAATTACAAAATGCATCCTTTCAAACATGTGTATGGTTTATAAAGGTGAGAGGATTTTGGTTATTGATCGAGTTAAATCTGATTGGCCAGGTCTTTCTTTTCCAGGAGGACATGTTGAAAAAGGAGAAACACTTGAAGAAAGTGTAATTCGTGAAATTAAAGAAGAAACTGGTTTAACTCTTCACTCAGTTAAATTTTGCGCTATTAAAGAGCGGGACTGGGGTGATAACGTTCGCTATTTAGGCTTACTTTATAAAAGTGATGATTTTAGTGGTGAAATTAAAAGTAGTGAAGAAGGAAAAGTCTTTTGGATAAATAAAAGTGAGATTAATAACTATAAATTGTCTGATGATTTTTTAGAGTTATTTGAACTTATCGAGAAAAATTAGTATGAAAAAGATTAATATATTAGCTTTAGGTAGTAGTATTACTAAAGGTTATGGTAATTTTAATGTTTCTTATGTAGAAATGTTAAATGAATATAATGATGAAACGGTTAAATTTGAAGTCTATAAAGAGGCAGTTAACGGAACTTGTTTAGCTAATCGAAAAGCTGACTCTTATCTAGCAAGAGTTAAAAAGATAGATCTAAATATCTTAAAAACTTTTAATTATGCTTTGATTCAACTTTCTACAAATGACTTACACTTATTTAATAATAAGTACGATTTAGATAATGAAAGAACAACTTTTGGAGCAATTGTTAATATAATCGAATATTTAAGAAAGAACTCAGAAGCTAAAATTGTTTTCTATACATGTTTTACAAAGATAAATAAGAAATATGAAAGCATGATAGAAAGATTAAAATCATTAGCTGTTATTTATCATTTTGATGTTATTGATTTTTATAATGATGCAAATATGAGAAACGCCACCTTTAAAAAGATAATGTCTGATGGCATTCATCCAAACAAAGAAGGCTATATTTTAATGACTAAAGAGCTGATTGAATATTTTAAATCAAATAGTAAAGATTAAAAATGCTGTTAAATATACAACTTTTGCGGGATTTTTACCTTAAACTAGACTTTTCTTTACAATTTGAAATTAAAATCAAAAAACGCGAAAATATTTAATATTCTGTCGATTTTTTCTTTACAATCTTCTTCTTTTATATAATGAATTTTAAAAATTACACAACTTAAATACCATCATTATCGTTAATAGTGATAATTTAATAATGAATTTAATCATTTTAAATTGTAAAATTAATTCATGAATGATTTTTTAATTTATTCGGTTGAAGATGATCATGAAATTGCAAATTTAATTAGAATTGCATTAAAGAAGAGCGATTTTGATGTTCGCTGTTTTGATGATGGTGAATCTTTCTTAAAGACATTTGAAATTAAAAAACCTAATTTAATACTTCTTGATTTAATGCTTCCAGGTATTCAAGGCAATGAAATTTTAAACATTATTCGTAAAGATATCGATAATGACAAGATACCAATAATTATTTTAAGCGCTAAATCGCTTTTAGAAGATAGAATAAGCGGACTTAATAATGGTGCAGATGATTATCTTGTTAAACCTTTTAATATCAAAGAACTAATTAGTCGAATTAACGTACATTATCGTAAATTTTTAAAAGATAAATTCATAATTAAACTCAAAGAGTTCACATTAGACATTAAAAACGAAAAATTTTATAAATTTGATAATCTTATTGATTTAACTTCAAATGAATTTAAGATTTTGAAATACTTGTTCTTAAAGCAAGGCAATGTTGTTTCTCGAGACGAATTGTATAATCAAATTTGGGGCACTAATAATAAAAATAATTCACGTAGTGTTGATATGCACATTAAATCAATACGAGCAAAAATTGGTGATGAGAATAAGAATTTTATTAAATCAATTTATGGTGGTGGCTATATTATTGAGAAATGATGCGACTTAAACGAACTTTTATAATTTTTTTATTTACCTTTGCTTTTATAGGAATTTCTCTTGTTGGACTTTTAGTTCCGTATTTTATTTTAGAAAATTCTTATAAAGAAACTTTAACAACCTTCTCTTTTAATATAAACGAAGTTTTAAATAGTGAAAATGAAGATGATATTATTGCTTTTTATAGTAACGATAAAGAAAAAGATATAGTTATTTTTAATGGAAGTGGAAATGTTGTTAAATCTACAAGCGAAATCGCTTTTGATTCAAATTATCTATTTAAATTAAAAAGCAATTTAGATCATATTATTTCTTTTTCCAATAAAAATGGAGGAACTGGTCTAGCCACTTGTTCTTATAACTTAAATAATAATTCTTATAATTTATATATTGTTTATTATGATTCAAGTTTTATTATTTTTAGGATACTTGTGATAGTAATTCCAATAATTTTATTAATTTTAGGTGCTTTTTGCGTGGTTTTTGAATATGTTAAGTCAAAAAAAGAAGCGGCTTATTTAAAATACCAAGTCAGAAAATTACGCAATATTGTTAATATTCAAACCATGGTTGAATACGATAATGATGTTGAAAATTTAGCAAATATATTAAAAGATACAAGACGAGAACTTGATAGACAGTTAAAGAATAATTTTTTAAGTGAAAAGAAGTTAAACTTCATTTTGGATTCAATTGAACAAGGTATTTTAGTTGTTAATTTAGATGGATTAATTATTCTTTCTAATAAAAAAGGAAGAGACATAATTCACATAGAAAGAAATGATAAAAAAATTATCGATAATCCTTTAACTCATGATATTTTAGTTAATGTTAAAGTTGTTTCTTCGTTAAACCGACCACTCTTATTTAATAAAGAAATCGATGGAAAAATCTTTGAATTTAATATTAATAATATAGATGATTCTTTTAATGAAAACTCAAATGTAAGCAGTGTTTCAATTTTAATTGTTGATATTACTGATAAATTTAATAGTGAAAAGATGAAAAGAGACTTTTTTGCTAATGCCGCTCATGAATTAAAATCGCCTTTAACGACTATTTTAGGTTATCAAGAATTAATCAAAGATGGGGTATTAACAAGTAATGAAGAAATTAAAACTGCTAATGAAAAGACAATTAAAGAGAGCGAAAGAATGAATAAGCTTATTATGGAAATGCTTGAACTTTCTTCGCTTGAAAATAATAATTTAAGACCAATTGAAAAAATTGATGTCATGAAAGAACTTGATCATATTTTGCTTATGCTTGAAGAGCAAATTAAGGCAAAACATATAAAAGTGATCAAAAATTACCAAAAACTAATCTTAAAGATTAACAATGAAGATTTTTATAATCTTTTTAAAAATATTATCGAAAATGCGATTAGATACAACAAAGTCAATGGCGAAATCGTAATTACAATTGATACAACAAACCATAAAATTTCAATTAAAGATAGTGGAATTGGGGTAAGTGATGAAAACAAATCCCGTATTTTTGAAAGATTTTTTAGAGTCGACAAAGCAAGAAGTAGGGAAAATGGTGGCACTGGTCTAGGCTTATCAATTGTTAAATATATTTGTAATTATTATGAATATAAGATTGATGTTAAAAGTAGTTTAGGAAAAGGTTCCGAATTTACAATTACCTATTAATTTCTTTACATTTTAAAAAATAAAATAAATACGATAAATATCGTGATAATTAGTTGTTTCGGTTTCAAAATATTTTTAATTGTAAATTTTTTTGCTTGAATTGTAAGCGCTTACATTTATAATTAAAGTATCTTAAAAACTTTTTGAAGGAGGATTTATAATGAAAAAATCAAAAGGTTTATTTACGTTAAGCGCTGCCATAATCTGTGCATGTACAATGACAGCATGTGGTGGTAATGCTAATGACGAAATTAAAAATACAAATAAAGATATCATTAGTGAAGCTCAAACATTATCAAGAGATGATCTTTTCAAAAAAGCTGCTGAAGAAATTGGCGGCGGCCAATTAAAATTCATCGGAACTTCATCCAGATTTAAAAATGCTATCGAAGGATTTAAAGCTGAATTAACAAAATATAATGCTGCTTGCGCTAATATGTCAATTACTACTGATACAGCAGTTGATGGTGAAATTTATGCTAAATTATGTGGCGAAATTGATAATGGTTTAACAACAGGTTACGATGCAGCCCTTGTCCAAGATGGTTATCAATTACAAGCTTTAGGTATTAGTACTGGAAAATTCTTAAACTACATTCCAAAAGAATGGAGTGATGCTAAAGATACCGATAAGACCAAAAACGCTAACCCATTCTCACTTCAATATAATATGAAAACTTGGATGGTCAATAATGGTGGAAAAGGAGCAGATGTTGTAATTGATAATATTTGGGATATTACACAAGCTAAATTTAAAAACCATATCCATACCATGGATCCAAATAATGAAAATGTTAATAGAGATTGGCTTATCATGTTAACAAAAGATGAATGGTGTGATGCTCTTGAAGATGCATTCAATGCTTCAACTAATGATAATAAGTCATTAGACATGGCAAAATATGATAAATATGGCGACCAAAAATATGCTTATGCTTTTATCGAAAACTATTTAAATAATGCAGTATTTTATGGTGATGATGGCGCTGCACGTGATGCATTCATGAAAGATGAAGGTGGACTTGGCTGGATTGTTTATTCTAAGATTGCTTCCATTCAAGAAACTGCCAGTATTACAAAGAAAAACATTACAATTGCCGCTTTAGGTAAAGATATTAGTGATGGAGCAAATCCTGGTGATTCAAAAATCGCTGGTTTTGGTGGATTTATGTATAAACATTATTTGCAAATTATGCCATATACACAACATCCATGGACATCCTGTGCATTCATCAATTACTTAAGTACAACTAAAGAAGGATATGCTGCTTGGGGTAAAGATATTGGTGATTATCCATCAATGCCATCAATTAATGTTGATAGAACAAAGTTTGGTCATGGTACATTAGAAAACTATGAATTCACACAAAAAGATGATGGCGAAAACGTCTTCCCTTGCTTAAATGACCCAGCTTCAAGTTGGTGGGAAGATAAAGCAAATGTTGTAGTAGAAGATCCTGCTTTTATCGTTACAGAATACACAAACGTCAATGCTTTCATTAAAGACGTTATCGCAAGCAAAAGTAATTTACATTTATAGACGTACTTTGCGGGTAAAAAATTTACCCGCAAAGTTTTATATTATTGGAGTTAACTTATGGAAAATACGTTTAATTTAGATTCCATGAAATTAAAAGCAAAAAAAGCAATGAATAGAGGCTTAAGCTTTTTTGGTTTACCTGCTAATTCCATTTTAGTTATTTTTGGTGTTTTGCTTTTAATTTTAACCTTTGTCCCATTGATATATGTTGTAATCGATTCATTTACAGTACATGTCATGGAAGCTCCATCTCTTGGACTTGCTGCAGGTAGTTTTACCTTTGCGCATTGGCAAGAGGTATTTGCTGGGAAAAACAGCATAAGTTATTTCTGGGAACCACTTGGGAATTCACTTCTTGTTTCTGTTTTATCTTGTATTTTTGCCATTCTTTTTGGTGGAGCGGTTGCATATTTAGTAACTAGAACTAATATGCCTTTTAAAAAGTTTGTTTCTAGTGTTTTTATTTTTCCTTACATCATGCCTCAATGGACATTAGCACTTTTCTGGAAAAACTTTTTCATTTCAACAAATTGTGCTGGTGGATATGTTGGCGAATTGCAAGCCTTAACTGGGTTTGCTTCACCTGAATGGTTAGTTTATGGTGCATTTCCTATTTCACTTGTTTTAGGATTACACTATGCACCATTTGCTTATATTTTAATTGGTGGAATTTTAAGAAATATGGATGCTAACTTAGAAGAAGCAGCAACAATTTTAAATATTCCACGTCATAAAATATTCACTCATATTACAGTTCCAATTTTAAAACCTGCAATTTTAAGTACGATTTTGCTTGTTTTTTCAAGCGCAATGAGCTCTTATCCTGTTGCAACGACTTTAGGTAAGCCAATTAATTATCAAGTTTTAGCTACTCAACTTAATGTCATGCTACAAGGTGGACGATATTCTGGTGAAGCTGGAATGGGAGCTATTATTTCTCTTGTTTTAATTGCAATTGGTGTTGTTATTCTTTTACTTAATAATGCAACTACTGGAAGCCGTAAACAATATACAACGGTTAGTGGAAAGAGTGGTCAAGTCAGTAAGAATAATCTTGGAAAAGTTGGAAAATGGGTCGTAGCAGTTATTTTAGCAATTATCGTTTTATTCTTCTGCATTGGTCCAATGGTTTCGTTTATTTTTGAATCATTATTACCAAATTCGGGTGATTACTCAATTGGCTTTACAACTAAATGGTGGACTTCTCAAGAAGTATTAAGAAATGGATATAAAGGTGTATTCTACTCTCCAGAAATTTGGTCTGCACTTGGTGGATCAATTGCTTTGTCTCTTGTTTGCTCACTATTTGCTGGAACATTTGGTTTACTTATTGGTTATGCAGTTAGTAAAAAGAGAAAGAGTACACTTGCTCAAGGTGTTAATAGTTTAGCTTTCTTACCTTATTTATTGCCTTCAATTTCTCTTTCTGCAATCTTCTTTATGGTTGGTTTAAATATCAAGTGGTTATATGCAACTCCTTTCTTACTTTGTGCAATTGTTGGTGTTGTTAAATATATACCATTTGCAAGTAGAAGTAGTTTAAATGCAATGCTTCAACTTAGTAATGAAATTGAAGAAGCAGCAATGATTCAAAACATTCCATGGTGGAAGAGAATGGTTCGAATTGTCTTCCCAATTCAAAAATCAAGTTTCTTAAGTGGCTACTTATTACCATTTATTAGTTGTATGAGAGAACTTTCACTATTTGTTCTTATAGCTCCAACTGGAATGCTTCTTACAACACTTATGTTCCAACTTGAAGAAACTGGTTTACCAGCACTTGAAAATGCAGCTAACTTAATTCTTGTTGTTGTTATTTTGATCTTTAACTGGTTAATCAACAAGATTACTGGTGCTAGCTTAGATAAAGGTATAGGAGGTTAATTAAATGCCTACAATAGATTTAGTAAATGTTACAAAAAGATGGGGAGATTTCTATGCTGTAGATAATTTAAATCTCCATATTGATGATTATTCTTTTATTACACTTCTTGGTCCTTCTGGATGTGGTAAAACAACTACATTAAGAATGATTGCTGGTCTTGAAACTCCAACAAGTGGAAAAATTTATATCAATGGTGTACCCGTTTTTGATAGCGAACTTGGAATTAATATTCCAGCTAGCAAAAGACATGTTGGGTTCTTGTTCCAAAACTATGCTCTTTGGCCACATATGACCGTACAAAAAAATATTGAATTTGGTCTTCAAAATTTAAAAGAGTATATGCCTGTAATTGATAGTGATTATACTCAATATAAAAATGATTTAATCTTATTTAATAACGCTTCTAAAGTTGTTGAAATTATTAAAGAAAATATCGATAAAAAAGGCAAAGTCGATAAGAGAAGAGCTTTAATTGCAATTATTGATAATTTCAAGGTTTCAATGTTTTCTGCAAAGAAAATCTTTGACTTAAATCTTGAGGAAAAAACTCCAGAAGAAGTTAAAAAAATTTGTGAAAACAAGATTAAAGAAACTAATGAAAAAATTGATAATATTGTTAAAAAATGTGAAGAAAAAGGTATTGATCTTAATTTAGATGGTTATGTTTTAGCTGATTCTGAACTGGCTGAAGATTATATATCAGTTAAATTAATTTACGATATTATTAAAGATTATAAGACTCTATTAACTTATCTTGATAAAGCAAAAGAAGAAAATGTAAAGCCTGTTAAATATATTATGAGAAAAACAAATGTCTCATATAAAACAGCAAAAACGTTATTAGACTTTGCAACTTCTATTGTTTCAAAAAATGATGAGGAAAAAGAAGAAGAAGTACAAAGAGAACTTAAATTTTATAGTAACGAAATTGAAAGAGTTAAAAGTTATTATTTAAATAATGGTTTCCATCTTAATGAAAAAGGCGAAAAAATTCCAACTATTGATTATGAAAATAAATCATGGGATGGTAAAAAAGTTCACTTAATTAAATTAAGAGGCTTATCAAAAGAAGAAATTGATCTTAAAGTAAGACATGTTTCCCGTGTTGTTAAAATTGGCGAATTCATGGATCGTTATCCTAGTGAATTAAGTGGTGGACAACAACAAAGAGTTGCAATTGCTCGTACCCTTGCTCCAGGACCAAAAGTATTATTTATGGATGAACCACTCTCTAATCTTGATGCTAAGTTACGTCTTGAAATGAGAAGTGAACTTAAACGTTTGCATCTTGAAACAGGATCAACTTTCATTTACGTTACTCATGATCAACTTGAAGCTATGACTCTTGCTACAAAGATTTGTCTTATTAATAATGGCGTTTTACAACAATACGATGCACCTCTTGATGTTTATAAAAAACCTAAGAATATCTTCGTTGCTGACTTTGTTGGCTCTCCTGCTATTAACTTTGTTGAATGCTTTGTAGAACAAGGAGCTGATAAACGTATTAAACTTTCCTTCTTAAATAACCTACATTTTGAATTTAATCCTTTAAGTGATGTTAATCTTGAAGAATTAAGAAAAGAAAGAGACGAAGAATTTAAGAAAGAGGAAGAAGAAAAAGCTAAACTCAAAGACAATAAGAAATTCGTCGAAAAAGGAAATAAAGACAAAGATTTTGTTTTCGCTATCCAAAAAGTCACTGAAACAATGAGTTCAGATGAGGAAAAAGAAATCAAAGATAATGAATATATTATTGGCATTAGACCTGAATTTATTCGTTTATCTGATGAAGGAAAAGTGGAAGGTGAAATTTATAGTGCACTTCCTTCAGGTATGGAAACAATTGTTAAAATTAGAGTTGGTGAATTCTTATTAACAAGTGTTATATTTGGCGGAGTCGATTATAAAGTCGGAAGTATTTGTCGCTTTGATTTTGTCGGAAAAGAAATTTTACTTTTTGATAGAAAGAGTGGCAAATTAATCGCTCAAGGCGGATTAGAATAAAATTCTTTAAGGGGCGTTAAAACACGCCCCTTTTATAAAAATTATTGATTTTTGCGGGGTTTTTACATGAATATTAATGCTTTAAATAACTTTAATGTTTGGAAAAATAAACTTAATGATATCTCTAAAACAGACTATCAAGAACTTTTAAAAATGAATGAAGATAACATCAACGATTCATTTTATAAAGATCTTTCCTTTGGCACTGGTGGACTAAGAGGAAAGATGGGTTTAGGAACTAATCGTATAAATCAATTTACAATTTATAAAGCAACAAGAGGAGTTGGTTTATATTTAAAAACTAAATTCAATAAACCAAGCGTTGTAATTGGCTATGATTCTAGAAATCATTCAAGAGAATATGCTTATATTAGTGCAAACGTTTTTGCTAATTTAGGAATTAAAGTTTTTATATTTAATGAACTTATACCAACTCCTGTTGTTAGTTTTTCAATTCGTTATTTAAAAGCTAGTGCAGGAGTAATTTTAACGGCAAGCCATAACCCAAAAGAATACAATGGCTATAAAGTTTATAATGATGGAGGGAATCAAATTACTTTAGAAGAAGCAAATGCAATTATTGCTAAAGTTAGTGAAATTGACCCTCTTGATGAATATTTAAAATTTACATCTTTAAGCAAAGACAGCTCTTTTCTCATTAACGAAATAGAAGAAACTCTTATTGAAGATTTTATTAAATCGACGAAAAAAACCTCACTTTTAGAGACTTTTTCAGAAAAAAGAATCAAAATTGTCTATACTCCTTTAAACGGAGCAGGTTATAAATTAGTACCACAAGTTTTAAAAGAGTGTGGTTTTAAAAATTTACTAGTTGTTAAAGAGCAAGCAAGTCCTGATGGAAATTTTCCAACCTGTCCTAAACCAAATCCTGAACTAAAAGAAGCAATGGAACTTGGCATAAAACTTGCTAAATCTTCTAATAGCGATCTTTTAATCGCTACTGATCCTGATTGTGATAGATGTGGGGTTGGAGTGCGTTATAATGATGACTTTATTCTTTTAAATGGAAATGAAGTAGCAATATTAATGCTTTATTATTTAATTAAAGTTAAAGGCAATTTAAGCGATAAAGAAATCGTAAGAAGCATAGTTTCAACTTCCTTTGTTGATAAATTAGCTAAAGCAAATAATATCAAAGTAAAAGAAGTTTTAACTGGCTTTAAATATATTGGCGAAGAAATGAATCGCCTAGAAAGAAATAATAAATTAGATAATTATCTTTTTGGTTTTGAAGAAAGTTATGGATATTTAACTAATAAAGAAGTTCGCGATAAAGACGCAGTTAATGCTTCTTTGTTTATTGCTGAAATGAGCGAATATTATCGTCGTAATGGACATTCTTTAATTGATGAATTAAAAAATATATATACTAAATTTGGCTACAACAAAACAATTTTACTTACTGAAGAATTAGATGGTGAAAGTGGCTTAATACGCATTGATAAAATTGTTCAAAATTTAAGAGAAATGTCTTTTGAAAAACTTTCTGAATTATTTTCTGAAAATGTTTTGTCTAAAGAAGATTATTTAATATCAAAGTGTTTTTATAAAGAAAGCACAACCGAGATTTTATTACCTAAAAGTAATGTTCTTATTTTTAAGTTCGAAGATGAGACACGTTTTATGATAAGACCTAGTGGAACTGAACCAAAAATAAAGTGTTACATCGAAGTTAATGATAAAGATGAAGAAAAATGTAGTGAAAAATTAAAAAGATATTCAAAGCTCTTCAAGAAAGTGGTTGATGAGTTATGAAAAAGATATATGAATTAATTCCGCCATTAAAAGAATATGTTTGGGCTGGAGAGAATCTTAAAAAATATAAAAAGACCGAGCTAGGGAAAATATCTGAGAGCTGGGAACTTTCTTTTTTAAAAGGTGATGAGACAAAGTTAATATATGACAATCAAGAAATAACAATAAGTGAATTTATAGAAAAAGAAGAAATAAAAAAATATATTAATCCAAAACTTAAAAATCTTTTAGTTAAACTTATTGATTCAAGTCAATCTCTTTCAATTCAAGTTCATCCTAGTGATGAATATGCTTTAAAATATGAAAATTCGCTTGGTAAAACTGAAATGTGGATCATTTTAGAAGCTGAAGAGAACTCGTATATTAATCTTGGCTTTAATAAAGATGTTTCAAAAAGCAATTTTCCAGAGCTAATAAAAGATGATTCGATTTTAAAGTGTTTAAATAAAATTTATGTTAAACCAGGTGATGTATATTTAATAAAACCAGGTACAATTCATGCAATAGGAAAAGGAATCACTTTGTTAGAGATTCAAGAAAGCAGTAAATTGACTTATAGAGTTTATGATTTTAATAGAGTCGATAATAGTGGAAATAAAAGAGAACTGCATGTTAATAAAGCAATGGATGTTTTAAATTTTTCTCGATTAGAAGTCAAAAATTTAAAAGAAGAGAAGGAGATTAAAACTGAATATTTTGTTGTTAAAGGTGATGTAGTAAATGAAGAAAAAGAAGTTGAAATTTCTAAAGCTTCAATAATTACGGTTATAGATGGTGAAGGTAAAATTGATGAATTAAACGTAAGTAAATATAAAAGTTATTTAATCTTGCCTTCCAAGAAGCTATTTTTTAAGGGACGTTTTAAATATTTCTTAACTAGTGTCTAAGACTACACCATATTAATTTTTGATATAAATATTCGATTTAAAATCTAAAATTTTTAAGAAAAAGATATAAATTATTTAAAAACATTGCAAATCTCAAATATTTTGCTGTTTAATCTAGATTTTCGTTATTTTTATCGTCATCATTATTCTTTAACTTATTTTGCACATTAATTATTTCAAAGATGATACATGCCGTAAATATAGGTAGTTCAATGGCGATAATATAAGCAACGTTTTCTATAAAGAAAAACAAAATAAAATTGATAATTAAAATAACAATTAAAGCAATAAAGTAATAAAGTTTTTTCATCTCGATTTACCTCAAAAATATTTTAATACTTATTGAAGCACACAAGTTATTTTTTATTGACTTTTTGAATATCAAAACAGAAAATGAATTAGAGTTTTATATGCAAAATTTATTAAAATCCCTGCAAAACTCAGACGAAAATTTCAAATAAAGCTTAATAAAGTGCAGAAAAAAAGCTTAACACGTTTATTCATGCTAAGCTTTATTTTTTAAAAGTGGCCTCCTAGGCAGGAGTCGAACCCGCAACCTCTTGGTTCGTAGCCAAACACTCTATCCAGTTGAGCTACTAGGAGTTTTTTTCTTTCATTTCTTCCTGAAAGCGAATTAAATTATATAACAAGAGCGCTATTTTGAAAATAGTTTTATTTAATATAAAAGAGTTAAGCAGCTTATTAAGAAACCTATTACCTAACTTAATTTATTCTTATTTATTTGAAGAGATACAAATTTTAAAGCACAAGTAATTAAGTTTGATAAAAGTATAAGCGTCATAAAAGAATACAATTGAATCAATTTAAAATTTAGTAATTTCCTTTTAGCTAGAGGCACACTATTATCGCGATAATATCTTTTCTATCTAACCCAATTGATAATAGTCGATAATCTTGTTTAGGCATTATAAATCATTTATAATCTCTAAGGTTTGAAGGGAAAAATATGAAAGATATTACAAGTGAATTTGGAAGTGGAAAGATATTACCTTTAGTTTTTAAATTAACTATTCCAGCAGTTATAGCTCAACTTATTACATTTCTTTATAACCTTGTTGATAGAATGTATGTTTCTAATATTCAAGATATTAAAACTGAAGCATTAGCGGCTTTAGGTATAGTTTTACCAATTACCATAATTGTTCAAGCCTTTGCTAATTTAATTGGACTAGGTGCTTCTCCAAAAGCCAGCATGGCTTTAGGAGAAAATAATAAAGAAAAAGCTAATCGTATTTTTAATATTTCGACTCTTTTACTAGTAATTATTGGGATTATTTTAACTTTAATTTTATTTTTCTTTGCTGAACCAATTATTGTTTTATTTGGCTGTCCAGATAATTCGATAGTTTATGCTACTAATTATTTAAAAATTTATGCTTTAGGTAGTGTTTTTATAATATTGGTTCAAGGATTAAATCCATTTATTAGTGCTCAAGGTCATTCAATTTTGGCGATGGGAACAACACTTTTAGGCGCTATATTAAATGTAGCGCTCGACCCTTTATTTATTTTTACCTTTAATATGGGAGTAGAAGGAGCGGCGCTTGCTACCATTCTTTCTCAATTTGCTTCCTTTGTTTGGATTATAATTCTTTTCTTTATGAAAGGATCAACTTTTACTTTTAAGCTTAAAGAAATGAAATTTGATTTTTTAATAATTGGGTCAATTTTGTTTTTAGGTTTATCACCTTTTATCATGACTTTAACAGAAAGCATTATACAAATTGTTTTTAATGTTTGTCTTAAAATTGCAACTGGAGGAACAAGTAGCGCTTATACGGCAGCATTAACTATTATGCTTAGTGCATTACAATTAATATCTTTACCTTTAAATGGACTTGGTTATGGAATAGCCCCTTTTGTAAGTTATAACTATGGAAGAGGAGATGCTAAAAGATTAAAGAAAGGAATTATTTATACTTTTATTATTGGCTTAGTCTTTGATGTAATAATTTACACTATCTCAATGTCGGCTCCACAAATTTATGGCTATGTTTTTAGTGCAGATGAAGAAGTTATGAGTTTAATTAAAGCTTATACACCTCTATTTTTAATGGGAACAATTATGTTTGCTATTCAAATGACTTTACAGAATATAAATGTAGCTTTAGGGCAAGGAAAAACCGCTGTCTTTTTAGCGACCTTAAGAAAGGTTATTATTTTAATTCCTTTATGCTTTTTATTGACCTATACCGTTGGCTTTCAAGGCGTATATATGTCAGAAGGAATTGCTGATTTAGTTGCAGGAGTAATCACTGGTATAGTAATTTTTATTACTTTCCCTAGAGTAATTAATAAAAGAGCTAAAGAAGTCGAAGAGCAATTAAAACCTAAAAACGAATGAAAAACTTTTTGATTTGCAGGCTTTTTAAGTAAAACACGATTATAATCTAGGCGCTATATTAGGCTAATTTAAATAGCTATCTATTAGTTTTACTATTTTAACTAAGTGAATTTTATATCGAAAACGATCATTGTTGAATTACCTTTAAGAACTAACTACTTTTGATTTTTTACTAATATTTTTGGGATTATTTTACTAACATTTCTGGGATTAATTTAATAATATTTATGGGATTAATTTACTCATAAATTTGGGATTATTTTACTAATATTTTTGGGATTTTTATTGTTAATTGTTTTTTTAAATGATAAACTAGCAATATGAAAAAGACCTATATTCCAAGATTATTTGATGAAATTTTACGATTTGCTTTAGAAAGTAAAGGCGCTGTATTGGTAGTTGGCCCAAAATGGTGTGGTAAAACAACAACATGTGCAAGACATGCTAAAACAATAATAGAACTTCTGCCTTTAAAAACGAGATCTCAAATTATTGAATTTGCTAAAAATGCTCCTGATTTATTTTTAAATCAAGGAGAGAAACCAATTTTAATTGATGAATGGCAACTTATACCTTTTATTTGGAATGAAATTAAAATTCAAGTTGACAAAAATTGTGAATTTGGCGAATACATTTTAACAGGAAGTGTAACTAATAAATTATCATCAAGTATTAGTGCAGACGGATTAGACGAACATACTGGAAATGGTCGAATTTGTCGAAAAATGATGAGAACACTCTCTCTTTATGAAAGCGGCGAAAGTAATGGAACAATTTCTCTTTCTTCTTTAAAAAATGGAAATTTTAATTTTGGCGCTTGTGAGAAAAATATTTTTGACTATGCATTTTATATTTGTAGAGGTGGCCGGCCATTATCTATAGGAGAAAGCGAAAAAGTTGCTCTTGCGCAAGCTTATTATTATTTTGAGATATTATACCAAGATGATTTATTTACTTTTAAAGATTTAGCAATTAGAAAAAATATTTTAACATCGCAGAAAATATTACGCTCGTATGCAAGAAATATTGGTACTCAGTGTCCAGATTCTACAATTATTAATGACGCAAATATTGATGTAAAAACGTTTGAAAAGTATTTTTCAGCACTTCAAAGATTGTTTGTAATTGATGAGGTTTTAGCTCGGAATACAAATTTAAGAAGTAAAACAGCGATTAGAACGAAAAATACCAGATATTTTATTGATTCATCGATTGCTGTAGCTTCTTTAGGCCTTACGCCTCAATCAATATTTAAAGATATGAAATTATTTGGATTTCTTTTTGAATCGCTTGCAATTAGAGATTTAAAGATTTACGCTTCGGTTATCGATGCTTCTATTTACCATTATCGTGATAGTTTAGGTAGAGAATGTGATGCAGTTATTGTCTATCGTGATGGTGAATTTGGATTAATAGAAATAAAACTTGGCGATGATGACGATATAGAAGAAGCTGCCAGTAATTTAAAAAAGATTAAAGACGATTTAATTGAGCAGCCAGCATACTTAATGGTTATTACAAAAAATAAATATGCCTACAAAAGAGATGATGACGTTTATGTAGTCCCATTAGGCTGCTTAAAACCTTGATTTCTTTACGGTCAAAAATAAGGCAGTCTGCTGCCGTCAGCCAACGAAGATTATATAAAAAAAGGGGTCAAGTATTTTTGCTTGACATCCCAATTTTTTGTAATGTTTTTTACCCATTCGCCTGTGGCGGTCACTTCATAATCATCTCTTTGTCAGACGGCAGTGGTTTCAGTGGTGCGGATGGCAGCGTCTGATACCAGTATGCGCAGGAAGTATAGTCATCGTATCGTGGCCCGGTCCATCCCAGATTGTCCAGGGTCATGCGGAATTTGGTCTCAAAATGAATCGGGTCAGCGATGTGGAAGCGGTATAGCAGAAATCTCTGCTGGCCGTTGTAAAATTCACGGTTATTACCGTAGATGGCGTACATTCCGCTGTAAAGGCCGCTGTAAGTCTGATAGGATTTGATTTGAACATCATTTCCAAAGCCGTAGGAGCCGCCGAAATAATCCTCTGTGCCTGTATAGTGAATGGAAGGATATTTGTCATCGTCTATGTACATTCTGGCTTCTCCCTCCACCCAACAGGTGTTGTTTCCGTTTATTCCGGTGGCCAGGGTTACGCCCACGAACTGGCCTTTTCCCTGAATGCCGTCGATGATGGTGTAGGAACGTCCCTTCTGAACGGGATGCTCCTGACGGTAGGAAGCATGGAAATACCCGATCTCGTCGGGCACCTCACAGTGGCAGCCGGTGATGATATAGTACAGGTCCTGATCCTTTTCACCGCGGTTTTCCATGGTGATTCGGCAGTGCTTTTTGAAAGGCATCTCCCAGTAACAGCTCAGTCCTCGTCCGGGAGCCACTAGGATCTTTGCAGAATTGAGCACCGCATATTTTCCATCCCTGTCCACAAAATTCTCATCGTATGCTGTCCCGAAAAATGCGGAAATGGGAGCTTCCACAGAAGGATATTCGCAGTTGTCCCAGTAAATGCGGAGCACAAAGCTGTGTCCAACGTAGCCGGTAAACCAGATGCTCTGGATTATTCCTGGCCCATTGGTGTCCACCAGTGTCACAGTCTCCCCTGCGTGAATCGTCACGGTTGGACGAAGCTTGGTGCAATCCCCTCCTCTGGAACCGCCTGCTCTGGTTCCTGTGGGATTTTCTGCGGAAAAAGCAAAGGTCTTTGCATTGCTGATGATAAAATACGGATTCATAGGTCTTACCTCCCTTGTTTTGACGTATCTCATATTAATTTATAATACTTTTGGGGGAATGTCAGTCCCTTGTTTAGAAAAAGCCACGATTAATCCTTAGAGCCTTGAAAATACGTACAGGCAAACATGCGATAACCATCGTATTTTTTATATCCGAAACAGTTAACAACATTTTTAGATACTTTAAAATTTATCGTGGTATCGTGGCTAAAAAGTGAGGTTATTTATGTCCTAAACTTTTAGGATTTTGATAACTAAATCAGTATTTATATGTTTTATTAACTATTTTTTGAGTTAATCCAAGGCAATTTAATATCTCTTTTTGGTGTTTAGTTAATTCATACAATACGTTGTATTCATTGGTTGAAGGATTCCTTGTTGCCTCAATTCTACTTAATGTTTTCAGACATGCTTCAACAGTATAATTCTTAGAATCCTCATTTTGCACTACAAAAATATGTAAAAGTCTTAAAAACTCGCTTGAAAAAAATGCAAATCATTCAAAAAGTCGCTATAAAAATATGCAAATAACTTAAAAAGTCGCTATAAAAATATGCAAAGTTCTTAAAAACTCGCTTGAAAAAAATGCAAATCATTCAAAAAGTCGCTATAAAAATATGCAATCAGATTGCGCTTAATTCTTTATCAACACTAGAGAAACTTATAAAATACAAATTATGGTTTTATTTGTAAGCGGAAGAAGTGATATTTTAACCTACTATCCAAAATGGTTTATAAATCGAGTAAAAGAAGGCTATGTTGATACAAGAAATCCTTATAATCCAAAACTTGTATCACGAATTTATTTTGATATGGTCGATATTATTATGTTTTGTACTAAAAATCCAATACCATTTTTACCATATCTTGATGAATTAGATTCACTTTTAAAAAATGTTCCTTTGATTTTTCATATTACAATAACACCATATAAGGAAGATATTGAACCTAAAATTGCTAAAGATAAAAAAGAAATAATTAAAGCAGTTCGTTATTTAGGAAAGCGCTATGGAAAGGAACGTATTTTTATTCGCTTTGATCCAATTTTAAAAAGTAAGGAATACACTATCTCTTATCACATAAAAGCTTTTAAAAAGTTAGCAAGTGAAATAAGTGGAAGCGCTGATAATGTGGTGATTTCATTTATTGATTTATATAAAAACGTTTTAAATAATAACGATAAATATCTACATTTAGAGAAATTTAAAGAAGAAGATTATAAATTAATAGGAGAAGAATTTTTTAAGATTGCTAGTGAAAATAACCTTAAAATTTTTACTTGTGGAGAAAAAGAAAATCTAACACAATATGGTTTTATTAAAGGAAGTTGTTTAACAAAAGAATTTGCTTCTTCTTTAATGAATGAGCTTAATAAAACTGTTAAATTTAAAAGAAGAACTCATCGAGATAATGAAAATTGTAATTGTGTCCAAACTGTTGATATTGGAGCATATAATTCTTGTAAGTCGCTTTGTCGCTATTGCTATGCAAACTTTAATGAAGAAGAAGTTAAAAATAACTATTTAAAACATAGTGATGATTCATCCTTATTAATTGGTAGATTAATGGCGGATGATGTAATAAAAGAAAGGATTGATTAAGATGAAAGAAGTATCTTTAAATGATTTATTAAACTATTTAAATGAAGGAAAAACTTTAAAACAAGGTAATGAATATAAAGAGTTAATGCATAAAATTAGTGGTGAGACACGTAAGTTAACTTTTGAAATCAATACTAAATATCACGATGAAAAAGAATTAATAAAATTAATGGAAGAAATTACTGGGAAAAACTTAGATGATAACTTTTCTTTATTTCCACCAATTTATATTGATTTTGGAAAAAACTTAAGAATAGGGAAACATGTTTTTATAAACGCAGGATGTGCTTTTCAAGATCAAGGCGGAATTGAAATTGGTAATTATGTAAATATTGGACACGAATGTATTTTTGCTTCTTTAAATCATGGATTTAAAAAAGAAGAAAGATATGATTTAATTCCTAAAAAAATCGTTATTAAAGATTACGCTTGGATTGGCTCAAAAAGTGTTATTTTACCAGGTGTAACAATAGGAGAAAATGCAATTATTGGAGCAGGAAGTGTGGTTACAAAAGATGTACCAGATAATGCTATTGTTGCAGGTAATCCAGCAAAAATTATTAAATACATAAACTAAGCTTTTTAGCCAAAAACCCTGCAAATCTAAGGTAAAAAAATAAAAGAGCGGTTTTTAACCGCTCAATTTTTATAGATGTAAACTCATTAATAATGAATTTCAACATACATATAAATGTAATAAAGAATCAAGTTAATAATGATGAAATTTGCTAAAGCAAGTAAAGCTAAACCTAAAGTAAAATAACTTAATAATACAATTAGCAAGATTCCGCCTATTAAAGAAATAATTCCGAAACTAAAAACAACAATTGATCCGATAAAAGCAGCCTTATTGATTGACATGTTTTTTTCATATGCTAAATCTACAAGCGCACAAGTATTCTTATTAAAATTTTTAATACTCATTATAAGAAGAAGCAAAGAAATAACACAACTAGCCCCACAAGCAATTGGCGTTAAATAAAAATCAGTACTTGTTGTAAAGATAATCGATAGAACAAATAGACCAATCGATACTAATAAAGAAATAACATAAAGTATTAGACAAGAAATTCTAAAGATTTTTAAGCGCATAATTATTTTTTAAACAAGAAAAGTGGTTCCTTAACACTAATTGAGTGGTTATTTATGGTGTAAGTTTTACCTGTTAAATAGTCGGTATATTCACCATCAATTAATCCAGAATCTTCAATTAACTCGTCTTTACCGCTTAGTGAAAATAAGCCATAAGTGAAAGTTCCATCTTTATAAGTGTTTTTAAAAGCTAAATTGGCGCCTTTTGTTAAAAGAGGAGCGGTGGTGTTCAAATCAAGATTCTTTTCATCCTTTTTATAAGATATTAACTTTTTAATAAAGTCAAACCAGTCTTGATCGATTTCCCAACTCATATCATCTTTATCGAACAAGCTTTCTAAATGGTCAGCTTTGGTTTCTAAACCATTATAAATAAACATTGGTCCTTTCATATAAGGAGCTAAGGCAGCAAGATTTCTTAATAAAGTGAAATCATGACTGAATTGATAAAGTCTTCTTTGATCATGATTTTCTAAACCTCTAATTCTTAAAGAAGTATTTGGAGTCATGCTGTCTTCAAGAAGTAAGGAATATTTATAATAATCAAGCCATCTTTCATCTTTAATATCTAAATAATTTCTTAAATTTTCGTAAGAATTATATGGGTAGAGTAAATCGAAAGCATACTCAATAAGTTCACCATCACTTAAACAATTGTAGTTTTGTGCTCTTAAAGAATCGACAAATCCAGGGTGAACACTCTCAGCAAGAAGAATTGTTTCTGGATATTTTTCGTTCAACATTTTCTTTAACGCAATAAAAAATTCTTTATCAATTAAACTTGCGACATCAAAACGATACCCATCAACGCCTAAAGACGAGTAGTATTCGATAACTTTAACTAAATAGTCAATTAAATCTTTGTTGTTATAATCTAAATCATAAACATCAGACCAATCTTCAACTTTGTTTGAAATATTGCCTTTTTTATCGTGAAACATCCATTCAGGATGATTTTCTTTAATCCATGAATCTCTTGATGTGTGATTATAAACAATATCAATCATTACTTTCATGTTTCTCTTGTGACAAGACGCAATAACATTTTTAAAGTCTTCTTCATTCCCTAATTCTTCATTAATTTTTGTATAATCCTTAATCGAATATGGCGAACCAAGCGTTCCTTTTCTATTTAATTGCCCAATTGGAGAAATTGGAAGTAAATAAACGATGTCGACATTTAAAGATTTAATATAGTCAATTTTATTTAATAACCCTTTAAATGTGCCTTCTTTTGTAAAATTTCTAACGTATACCTGATATATAATTTGGTTTTTTAAATATTTTTTCATACTTAATATAGTAGTGAAGAAAAAAATCAAAAGCAAATTAAAATCTAAACCTCAATTAATTATTTTGTTTAAGCTATTGTAGTCTAAAACGAAAAAAGCTTTAAATCTGCCTTATCTACTTTCAATAATTCAAATTAAAAGTTAAAATAATTTTGCTATGAGAAAAAAAGAATGTGGTGTTTTATTACATATTTCATCTTTGCCAGGTAAATATGGAATAGGTACGCTTGGTGAAAATGCCTATAAATTCATTGATTTTTTAAGTGAATGTGGTTTTTCATATTGGGAAATATTGCCAATTGAAGATGTTGGTAAAGGTAATTCACCTTACGACATTCCTAGTGCTTATAGTCTGAACTATCTTTTCATTGATTTTGAAGAGTTAATAAAGGATGGTTTATTGACGAGCCGAGACTTTACTGGAATTGATTTTGGACAAAATCCTAGAAAAATTGATTATATAAAACTTAAAGAAAGCAAGACGCAAATTCTAAAACAAGCTTTTAAACGATTTGACAAAACAAATCCTGATTTTATTGAATTCAAAAATAATCCATTTCGATACCAATATGCCCTTTATGAGACTATTAAGTCGAAAAATCAAGACAAGAGTTGGTTTGATTTTAGACTTGAGGATCGATATTTTGGAAGCGAAATTCGCGAAGAATATCAGAAAAAATATTCTAGTGAAATTGATTACTATTTATTTTTATCTTTTTTGTTTGTAAAACAATGGAATAAACTGCATAACTACGCTAAGAAAAAAGGTATTGATATTGTCGGAGAAGTGCCACACTTTTTAAGCTATGACTCTGACACGATGTACATGTCACCAGAACTTTTTATTATCGATAAAAGAAATATGCCAACATATGTTGTAGGATTCCCGCCTGATAATTTTAGAAAAGAAGGCCAAAAACGGGGTTATCCTCTATACGATTGGGATTATATGAAGATGAGTAATTATAAATGGTGGAGATATCGTCTTAATGTAGCAAAAGGTTTCTATGATCGCATAAAATTAAATCATTTTAGAGGTTTTTATCAGATATATGCCGTTAACTTTAGAAGCAAAAATGGTAGAAAAGGGATTTATCTTAATGGACCTGGACTCGAATTTGTTAACGATATAAAAAAGGAATATCCATTAATTGCTAACAATTTAGGTACTTATTCTAAAGATGTTTCTAATTTCGTTGAAAAAACAGGACTACCTAGTTTAAGCGTTGTTTGTGGCAATTTTTTTGCTACAAAATTTTATTCAGATTCTTTTTTGCCTTCAAATATTAATGAAAATACTTATCTTTATTTGGGCAATCATGATAATTTGCCTATTAAAGGTTTGCTTGATGTTTTAACTGATGAAGAAAGAAAATTAGGTGAAAAAAGAATTGTTGAAGAAGCCAAAAAAATGGGCGTTGAATTAAAGGAAGGTATGTCTTTATTTGAAAAAACTAGATTCCTTTTTGAACTTGCTTTTGCTAGTAAAGCTGATCATGTTACTTTAACGATGCAAGATATTTTGTTTCAAGGGAAAGAGTCTAGAATGAATGAGCCTGGAACAGTGAACGAAGAGAACTGGACATACCGTTTTTTATGGCACGATTTAAGTAAAGAGATTGAACAATCACTAAAAAATTTAATAATTAAATATCATCGTGCAAAAAAATAGAAAATAATTAACTAATTTTGATTTTTGTTAAAAATGCGATACTTATCATTTAATTTTTTATTTTAAAATAATCGTTAAAAATACGATAATTATCGATATTTTTTTGATTCATTGTAAAAAATCTGAAAAAATTATCATCATTTTAAATAATTAATTCACAACATTTAAAAGTATGCGATATTTATCATACTTTTTATGTTTGACATGCAAAATTTGACCTATTATAATGTAAGCGCTTACATATTTTAGGGAAGTAAATTTTTATGAAAAGAAATGCGGGATTGTTGTTTCCAATATCTTCTCTTTGGGGGAAATATGGGATTGGAACTTTGGGTAAAGCTGCCTATGAATTGGTAGATTTTTTGAAAGAGTCTGAATTCTCTATTTGGCAAATTTTACCTTTAAATGTTACAAGCTTTGGGAATTCACCTTATCAATCGCCTTCAAACTATGCATTAAATTATTATTTTATTGATTTTGATAAATTAATTGAAAAAGGTTTATTGAAGAAAGAAGAAGTAGAAAGCGAATTTTGGGGTGAAAATTCTTCAAGAGTTGACTATGGAGCAATCTTTAACAATAAATTGAAGGTATTGAGATTAGCTTTTTCACGTTTTGACCTAACAGATGAAACATTTAAAAAATTCTTGGAAGAAGGACAAAATTTTAATGATTTTGCTATTTTCATGGTTTTAAAAGATTTACATTCTTTAAAACCTTGGTATGAATGGAATGATAAATGGAGTAAATATTCTCTTTCTTTAGAAAAAGAGGTTAAAACTACATATAAAAACGATTATTTGTTTTATATGTGGACTCAATTTGAATTTTTAAATGAATATAATTCCTTAAAAGAATACGCAAATAAAAATGGAATCCAAATAATGGGCGATTTACCTATTTATGTTGCTTATGATTCTGTAGAAGTTTGGAAATATCCTTATCTTTTTGATTTGGATGAAAATTTAGTTCCAAAAAAAGTTGCTGGCGTACCACCAGATTGCTTTAGTGAAGATGGGCAATTATGGGGCAATCCTTTATATGATTGGTCATATCATAAAAAGAGTGGTTATAAGTGGTGGAATGAAAGAATCGATAACGCTTTAAAACTTTATGACTTAATTAGAATTGACCATTTTAGAGGATTCAGTCGTTATTTTTCAATTCCATACGGTGATAAAACAGCTCGTAATGGAGTTTGGGTTGATGGCCCAGGATTCGATTTATTTAAAGATAAATTGGAATATCCAATCGTTGCTGAAGATTTAGGAATGATTGATGATAAATTCTTAACTCTTATGAAGCAAACTGGTTATCCAGGAATGAAAATTGTAGATCAAGCTTTTGAAGATGCCGATCCAAAAAATATTTGGAGACCTTCAAATTATACATATAATTTCTTTTCTTATACCGGAACTCATGATTCAAAAACTACACGTCAATTTATTGATGATTTGAGTGAAAAAGAAAAGAAGTTGATGCTTGATATTTTGGAAGATGAGTGCAAAAAGTTTGGCGTACCTTTTGCTAGAAAACTCTCTAATGAAAAGTTAACTGCTATTATTTGCGAATTAAATTTTGCAAGTAAGGCGAAATCAGCAATAATCCCAATTATGGATTTATTTGCTTTAGGTAAAGAAGCTCGTATTAATTTTCCATCTACTTTATCTGATGATAATTGGTCTTGGAGAATGGATGAGAACTTATTTAAAGAACACGCAAAAGAAAAATCGGAAGTTCTTGTGCGTTGGGTAGATAATTACCAAAGAAATTAAGTTTATTAAACTCGTAAGAGTTAATAATAAATAAGAAGTTTAATTTATAGGAGGATAAATTTAATGAAAAAGATTAAACTCTTTAGTTTAGCCGCTATCGGCGCTATGGCATTAGTTGGTGCAGTCAGTTGTGGTGACGGAACTAGTACAACAGATAACTCAAATACATTTAAAGTTTGGGCACCTATTGAACATAAGGCAATGTATGAACAAATTTTCACTGATTTCAAGGCAGCTAATCCAGAATATGCTGATATGAAATTTGAATTTGGCGCTTGTTCTGAAGCAGAAGCTTACAACCAAGTTTCAAAGGATGTTACAGGTGCTGCTGATGTTTTCACAATGGCTAATGACCAACTTTATAACTTAATTAATATTGGTGCTTTAGCTCAACTTGGAGGCGACTACAAAACATTTGTCGAAACAAATAACAGTAAAGCTGCAGTTGATGCAAGTAAAGGCACAGATGGTGGAATTTATGCATATCCAATGACACTTGATAATGGTTATATGTTAACTTACGATGCAAGTGTTGTAAAAGATTATGATGAAACCACAACTTTCTTTGATGTTGCTAAACAATGTGCAGAAGCTGGAAAAGAATTTGTAGTACCAATGGGCGATTCATGGTATGATTATGGCTTCTTTGCAGGTTTCGGCGGTGAATATAGCGTTGAATATGGTGCTGATGGCAAAGAAAGCAAGATTACATGCAATTATAATAAACAACCTGGAATTGATACAGGCAACTTCTTAATTGATTTAGCAAATACTGAAGGTTTTGCCTATGTTGATGGTGGAGCAGCCGGTGAAGAAGGACTTAAGCTTAATGCTTATTTAGATACTAATATGTCTAAGATTGGCGCTTTCATTTCTTATCCTGGTGCTGTCAAAACTTATGTTCTTGATAAAGACGCCTGGGACGATGCTAATGTTCGTTGTGATGTCCTTCCATTAATGAAAGAAAATGATACAACCAAGAGAATGAGAACATTCCTTGGCATGAAGATGGTTGGTGTCAACAAACAATCTAAAAATTTAGTTTTAGCACATAAATTCGCCCAATATATTACAAGCGAAGAAGTTCAATTATTAAGATATAAGAACTATAATTATGGACCATCAAATATTAAGGCTGCTGAAAACGAAGCTGTAAAATCTGATGTCGCATTGGTCGGTTTAAATAAGCAATTTGCAGCTGCTTCAGATCCTCAAATCAACGTTCCATCAACTTTCTGGACAGCAGTTCAAAACTTTGGATGCTCCATTGGTCATAAAAAAGAGATTAATAAAGAAAACTTACAAGCAAGTCTTGATTCTTTAGTTGAAGATATGACAACTATTGCTTAATAAATAAAATTTTACTTCCCGACTGTTTAGTCGGGAAGTTTTTGCTGTTTTATAATGGAGGAGAAATACTAAATTATGGAAGATTTATCATACTTAGGATTTTCAAAACCACGTCGAATTTTATATAAAACAACTAATTGGTTTATGAACATTCCGTCAAAGTTTTGCGGGTTTTTCAAAAGATTACCTGGGAATTTGATGAAGGTTTTGAAAAAGGTTGCAGCTCCTTTTCAAACATTGGCCGATGCTATGAGTTTTGGTGATTGGAAGACAAGACTTTCATTCTTAGTTATGGGTTTTGGATTAATCGCCAGAAAACAATATGTAAGGGGATTCTTATATTTAATTTTTGAAATAGTTTTTGCACTATTTATTGGTTTGTGGGGCTGGGCTTATTTAGCAAAATTTGGTAGTTTAGGAACTCAAACACCAACTGAAATTTGGGATGAAACTCAGGGAGTTTATGTTACTATTCCTGGAGATAATTCGCTATTGATTTTGCTTTATGGCACAATCTGTATTTTAGTAATAATAGGATTTATTTATACTTATTATTCAAGTATCAAACAAGTGTTTGAATTACAACAAATTACTTCAATTAACGGAAAAATTAATGGAGTCAAAGATGATATTAAAGCTTTAGCTGATAGATCATATCACAAAACTCTTTTAGCTTTACCTATGTTAGGATTGGTTGTTTTTACAATTGTTCCTCTCATATTCATGATTTTTATTGCGTTTACAAATTACGATAAACCACATATGCCACCTGAAAATCTATTTACTTGGGTTGGATTCCAAAACTTTGATACTTTATTGGGTGGTGGATCTTTAGGTCAAAACTCAAAATTTGCCTATACATTTGCTGATGCTCTTGTTTGGACAATGGTTTGGGCAGTTTTTGCTACTTTTACAAATTTTTTCTTAGGAATGGTAGTAGCCCTTTTGATTAATAAAAAAGGAATTAAATTTAAGAAATTCTGGAGAACAATTTTAATTACTACAATTGCTGTTCCTCAATTTGTTTCATTACTTTTAATTTCTCAAATGTTTCAATCAACAGGTATATTTAATAGTGTTTTAGCTATATTTGGTCTTGAACCATTAACATATTCTCTTAATACAGTTTGGGCAAGAATATTCGTTATTATCATCAACGTGTGGGTTGGTATTCCATATACCGTTTTATCCTGTACTGGTATTTTAATGAATATTCCTGAAGATTTATATGAATCAGCAAAAATTGATGGAGCAAATCCATTTAGAATGTATGCCAATATAACATTGCCATATATGATGTTTGTTATGGGTCCAAGCTTAATTTCTGCATTTGTTGGTAACATTAATAACTTTAACGTTATCTTCCTTTTAACAGGAGGAGTCCCAGTTAATTCGAATAAATTCGTTGCTGGTGATACTGATTTACTTGTTACATGGTTATATAAATTAACTGTCAATGAAAACAACTATAAGATGGCTTCTGTCATTGGTATTGTTGTCTTCGTTATTGTTGCTGTTATTTCCTTAATCTTCTATTCAAGAAGTAAAGCAGTTAAGAACGAGGAGGATTTCCAATAATGAGAATGAATCTTACAAACAAGCAAGAAGGACATCAACGTCGTAATCGTATTATTTCTAATACAATTACTTATGTTATTTTAGTTATTATTTCAATTATATGGATTTTCCCTTTTGTTTATTTGATTTTGCAATCATTTAGAGGGGAATCAACTGGTGTTGTTGGATATTTAATTCCAGAAGAGTGGACTTTTGATAATTACATCGCATTATTTAATTTTAACGATACTTATCCTTTCATTAAGTGGTATCTTACAACTTTAATGATTGCAGTAATTACTTGTGTTATTCAAACCGTACTTGTTTTAATGGTATCTTATGCATTATCAAGAATGAGATTTAAGGGCAGACAAGGAATCATGAAGATGATTTTGGTCATTGGTATGTTCCCAGGCTTCCTTTCTCTTATTGCAATTTATTACGTTTTAAAACAAGTCAATATGATTGGTAATCCATTTGGTTTAGTCCTTGTTTATATTGCAGGATCGGCCATGAGTTACTATGTTGTTAAAGGTTTCTTTGATACGATTCCAAAGTCGCTTGATGAAGCTGCAATGATAGATGGCGCAACTAGAAATACTATTTTCTGGAAGGTTATTTTACCTTTATCAAAACCAATTGTTATTTACACAATCTTAACAAGTTTTGTTGCTCCTTGGGGCGACTTCATGATGAGTAGCTATTTACTTGGTACTAGCCCAGATAACTGGACAGTAGCAGTTGGTTTACAAAACTGGTTAACTGGTAATAATGGTCAAAACTTGACACTTTATTTTACTAGATTCTGTGCTGGTGCTGTGTTTACATCAATTCCAATTGTTATATTCTTCTTCTGCTTACAAAGATATTATGTTGAAGGTGTAACTGGAGGAGCTGTTAAAGGCTAATCAATATGAAAAAAAGCAAGTTATTAGTTATATTTCCTTTAATATTGCTAACTACTTCTTGTTCAAATAATGGTGATTTTAAATCGCCAACCTTACCTCAAGAAGAAAAATATCGTACATATTACGAGATTTTTCCTGGAACATATTATGATTCTGATGGTGATGGTTATGGCGATTTAAATGGAATCACCGAAAAATTATCTTATATTCAAGATTTAGGATTTAATGGAATTTGGCTTACACCTATTCATGAATCTCCTTCATATCATGGATATGATGTTGACGATTACCTTTCGATAAATCCTAATCTTGGTACAATGGATGATTATCGTAATTTAGTTAAAGAAGCACACAATAAAGGTATTAATGTAATTTTAGATCTAGTTCTTAATCATACATCGACATCTAATCCGTGGTTTGTTGAAGGAGCTAAAGCATTTAAAGAAGGAAAAGGCGGAAAATATTCCGATTATTATAACTTCTCTTTAACTTCTGATTCAGTTCATCCTTATATATCTAATGGAGTTTATTATGAATCAGGATTTGGCGGAGGTTCAATGCCTGATTTAAATCTTGATAGCGAGAATGTTAAAAATGAGATTAAAGAAATCATTAGATTCTATATGGAAGATATAGGAATTGATGGATTTAGATTAGACGCTGTACCTTGGTATTTTAAAGGAAACGATGTTAAGAATATAGAATTCTTATCACGGATTAATGAAGTAACTAAAAGCTATAATGAAAATGCTTATATTGTAGCTGAAGCATGGGAAAGCGCTGGATTTATAACAAGATATTATGAATCTGGTATCGATAGTTTCTTTGCTTACGATACTGATTGTTTAGGAAAAGATATATCATCTGCAATTGCTACTGGAAGAGGTCATAACTATACAGATAAAATGTCCTTCTTAGTAGAGCAGGCAGGTGATCATATTCCTGCTCCATTTATCACAAATCATGATAATCCAAGAGCAGCAAATATCTTGCAAGCAAGAAATAACGATAAATACCTAAAATTTGGGCAAGGCCTCATGCAAATGATGAGTGGTACAACTTTTACATATTATGGGGATGAAATCGGAATGATTGGTGTTAATCCTCCAGATGAAAATGTTCGTACAGCAATGTATTGGGGAGAAGAAGACGGAACTTGCAACAATCCAAGTGGTGCAACTGCAGATGAAAAAATATATCCATCTGTAAAAGAACAACTTGGAGATCAAAACTCAATTCTAAATTACTATAAAAAAGCAAATTATATTCGAAATAGTTACGAATCTATTCGAAAGGGTAGCGTTGAAAAAATCGATACCGGTGATAATGAGCTTCAAGTTATTAAAAAAACTTATAATGAAGAAACAACTCATTTAATAATTAATTTCGGTGTTGAAAATAAGACTTATGATTTATCTACTCTGAATCTAGATAGTAATGGTTATGAAAGTTTGCTTGTAGATATTAATGAAGATAAAGTTTCAATTGAAGGTAATAAGATAACGATTCCTCCATGTGGAATTGTTATTATGAATAATAAATAAGGGAGAAAAATATGGCTGATTTAAGTTTACGACATATTTATAAAGTTTATCCAAACGGCACAAAAGCTGTTAGCGATTTCAATATGGAAATCAAGGATAAGGAATTTATTGTTTTTGTTGGCCCATCAGGTTGTGGTAAATCAACAACTTTAAGAATGATTGCAGGCCTTGAAGATATTTCTGCTGGTGAATTATTTATTGGCGGAAGATTAGTCAATAACGTTGAGCCAAAGGATAGAGATATTGCAATGGTTTTCCAAAATTATGCTTTATATCCTCACATGACTGTTTATGATAATATGGCTTTTGGCCTCAAATTAAGACATATTCCAGCTGCTCAAATTCATGAAAAAATTATGTGGGCAGCAGATATCTTAGGCATTAAAGAATATCTTGATAGAAAACCAAGAGCTATGTCTGGTGGTCAAAGACAAAGAGTTGCTTTAGGTAGAGCTATTTTAAGAAATCCTAAAGTATTCTTGCTTGACGAGCCTTTATCTAACCTTGACGCTAAACTCAGAACTCAAATGAGAGCTGAAATTTCAAAGTTACATAGTCAACTTGGAACAACATTTATTTATGTTACCCACGATCAAACAGAAGCTATGACAATGGGTACTAGAATTGTTGTTATGAAATTAGGAAGAGTTCAACAAATCGATACTCCTAAAAACTTATATAATTATCCAATTAATAAGTTTGTTGCAGGATTTATTGGAACTCCTCAAATGAACTTTTTTGAAGCAACATTAAAACGTAATAAAGATATGGTCGAAATCAAATTTGACTATTGTGATGATGTTTTATATGTTCCATTCAATGACTTAATTAAAGTTCAACCAGCTTACTTCAATGGTAAAACTAAAGTTATCGTTGGCTTAAGATGTGAAAATATTTCTGTTGAACCAGAAGTTGTCAAAAAGAGTAAGAATATTGTCAAAGTTAAGGTTTCTCACTTTGAAGAATTAGGAAGTGAAACATTAATTTATGGTGACCTTAACATGCAAGGTGATGGTTATGTTGAATCCTCGACTCGTGTAATCATTAAAAATGCAAAAGGCTATTTAGGAATTAAACCAGGTGAAATTATAGATGCAGCCTTTGATGTTTCGCATATTCATTTCTTTGATTCCAAAACTGAAGATAGCATTATGCCAAGAGTTCCAGAAATGAACTTATTCGATGCAAGTGTTAAAGATAACGTCTTATCATTCCTTGATATTAACTTAAAATTACCAGAAGCAATTAAAGTCGAAGATGGTGACAATTTAAGTTTATTAGTACCAAGCGATGCTATTTCATTTGGAGGTGATGTACCAGCTGAAATCGTTAATATTGAAGATATTAATGGTGTTAAACTTTGCTATTTAAAAGCTAAAGATAGAGTTTTCTTTACAAAACTTCATGATGATTCTCATAAAGTTGGTGATAAAGTTAAGATTGCTTTAGATTACACAATGATTGAAATTCAAAAAGACGAAAAAGTCATTTTGAAACCACTTGCTGCTTTTGATAAATATACTGCTGGTTTTGCAAGTGCATTCACTTTAAACGAAAGTAAGAAAACCTTAAAACGTAGTGTTTCTGAAATAGTTGACAAGTACATTGAGAATGTAAAAGCTAAAGAAAGAGAAGAACTTAAAGGCGTTGCAATTGATACGACAATTCCAGCAGCATTAAAGAAAGAATTTAAAGCTCGTAATTCTAAATATAGAGCAGAAGCAACATTTAATTTAGAAAAAGGCGATTTAGGAAAAGATGGCAAAAAGAAGATCAAAGAACAACTCACAAAAGATCTAGCCGCTTCTAAAGAAACCTATGAAAAAGGTCTTGCAGATTATGAAGCAATGGTCAAGAAATTAAATGAAAGAAGTGCTGAACAAAAAGCGAGCGACGAAAAACGTGAAGCTGAAGTTAGAAGTAAATATGAAGCAATGATTAAAGAAGCTCAAGATTACTTCAATGCTTATGTATCAATCCTTTCTGCAAATGATGCATGGTTAAAAGCTGATAGCAAAAACGATGTTTCTTCTACATTAGCAGATTTACAATCTGTGAAGGCTGCTGGACTTGAAGCAAGAAAACAAAGATTAGCAAAGAATAAAGAATTAATTAATGCAGCTAAAGCTAAAAAAGAAGATGTTAATCAAGTTAAATTATTAGAGCCAAATGAAACTGAAAAAGATTATGAGGCTAAAAACGATAAATATAACTTTGCTTTAAGACAAGGATATTTAATGGTTAATGGTTATTATCTTAAAGTTAATGAAGAAATCGAAGGTAAGATAATTCAAGCTTTAGGAACAAGAACATTTACTTCTTTGTTTAGACTTGAAGTTCCTCATGATGCATATTCTATTCAAGAATATGGTATTGGAGCAGTTGTAATTGATGAACTTAATTATGAAAGCTCAAGATATCTTGTCTGTAATGTTTTAGGTAATATCATTTACGTAAAGACTGAAGAAAAGATTGCTAAAGGTACTGAAATCAAGCTTGGTATTGATTTAAGTAAAGCAAGATTATTTGAAAGCAGATTTGATATTAGACTTTACTAATTATGAAATGCAAGATGCCTATTTTAATAGGCATCTTTTTTAATCCACGGAAATATTGCAATTCTAAAAGTTCCCATATAAAGGAGAGTTATGAAGAAAAAAATATTTGCTGGAATTATTTTTTCAATGCTTTTGACTGGATGCTCAAATAGTAATAATTTTGATGTTTTTGAAGATGTTGTTTATTTACCAGCTCCAACTGAAATATCGTTTAAAAGTAATGGTGACAACATAAAAACACTAAGTGAAGAGAAATCGCTTGAATTTTACAACACTTATCTAAAATCGCTTAAGTTTGAACGTTTTAAAAACTCATTTATTGGTGGAACTGAAATTGAATATAGTTATCATTTTGATCAATATCCAAATGGTGATAAACCTATTCAGCTATTTTTAGCAAACTTTAACATGATTTCTTTTAGACTTGTTCGAGACAATATAACTCATGAATTTTTATGTAATGAAGAAGTTCCTTACATTGAGATGCATGAGTTTTTACTTGAAAACTCTGATTAATTAGTAAGGAGTTTAATGATGAAAAAGAAATTACTTATACCATTTATGATTTTGCCTTTAGTTTTATTATCATCTTGTGGAAAAGAAGAATTTCCATATGAAGGCAACAAAATGAGTCTAGAAAAACCAGATAAAATTGAAATTCTTAATGATGGGATTGCTCTTATAACTCTTTCAGAGGATGATTTTGATTATTTTTATTCGACGTATTTAAAGGATACAACTTTTTTAGAAACTGATACTATTTTGTTTTCTGTTTCTTCAGTTTCACTTTGGTATCAAGATAGAAAAATTCCTTTAGGAGTTTCTTCAACTACTTTAGGAAACCTATATATTAGAGATTTAGAAAAATCGACAAATTATGTTTCAATAAGTAGTGTTGATACAAATAAATGGAATGAAGACATTGAAACTTTTTTAAATAAAGGATAATACAAGAAATTAAAATTTATTCTATTTTTGAATGAAAGAAAAACATATTATTCTTATTTTTGATTTTTTAAGAAAACCTTGTAAAAGTTAAGTTAATTTATCAAAAGTCAATTTATTTATTAAAAAATTCCTTTTATATGAAAACACTTTCATAAAAAAATACTTACGTATGAAATATGTCGATTATTATCGTGATTTTTGAAAATAAAGAAAAAAAGTAAGCGTTTTCAGACTATTTTTGAGCTTGTAATTTCTGTTGTATCTTTTAAAAACTACCTTAATATATAAGGCGTAAGGAGGATGCTCAATATGATGTTTTTAAGAAGATTAATGTTAAGAAGACAATTAAGAAAAGAAGCTAAGGTTGAAAGTGTTTACACGATTTATGCAATGAATAACGAATTCGGTCAAACAGTATCCGCACCAATTTTCAAAGTTGTTAAGTATTAATTCGCTTCAAGAATTAATTATTAATATGAGCCAGATTGAAATATATCTGGCTTTTTGTTTACTAGCAAATTGATGATAAACTAATTAAAAAGAGAGGTAGTGTATTTGGAAATTAGAATTATTAATGAAGACTTCGAAAAAGATATAAATATTCCTAATCAACCTTTTAAAATTAGAGGAAGACTTTTAGTGTCTTTTGTTAATAACAAGTGGGAATATAGAGAGGAAGTTTTTAAAGAAAATCAAGTTAAGGAAATGACCTTTCCTAACGAAAACTATAATTTTGAAAAGATGGATGATTATGTTTTTATTGGAGCTTATGAAAATAATATTTGTGTTGGACTTGCAATTTTAACTGAAACTTTTAATTCTTCCCTTTTCTTATATGATTTAAAGGTTAATAAAAGTTTTAGAAGAAAAGGAATTGGTAAAAAATTAATTGAATTCTCTTATCAATATGCACTTAATCATAATTATCCTGGCTTATATACCATTGCTCAAGATAATAATTTAGATGCTTGTTTATTTTATTTATCTTGTGGCTTTGAAATTGGTGGATTAGATACAAAAACATACGAAAAAACTAAACAAGCTGGTAAATATGATATCTACTTTTATAAGTATTAATGATTAAAAACTAATTTTTATTAGGCCAGTTTAATAGATTATATACATTAAAAGGTAGTTTTAATCTAATAAATAGATAATATAAAAAGATAGCAACAACAGTAGAAATAGCTCCTTGTAATAAATCATAACAAGACGATATTAAAGCCATAACTCCAGCACCATTATCATATAAAAGATAATATGGAATATAAGAAGCAACCATAAAAAGTGGTGCAATTAAAAAAGCAATATTTTTCAGGTATTTATGTTTTCTGAAAATAAAGAAAATTAATGAAAATACAATTGATTCTAAGCTTTTTGCAATTATTGTAAATGGAATGCAGCTAGCAAATCCGGCATATAAATCACTCATTGATGCTCCAATTATTCCAGAAATCAATCCTATTTCAGGGCCTAAATAAGCAGAAGAAAATAATATTAAAATATCTGAAAAATTAAAGTATCCAGCTCCTCCAGCATAAGGAATAGCTAAAAAAGCTCCACAAACAAAAATCAAGGCACTAAAAAGAGCAATAAAAGATATTTTTAAAATAATAACACTAGTTTTTGATCTCATAATAATTTGTCGATATCATCGATTGTATAAAGTTCGACGCCTTTTTCTTTTAATAAGCGAGCAGTGTAGCCTTGCCCATCAATTAAAGTGTGGTTAAATTTACCATTATAAATTTTGTTTACTCCACAACTTGGTGAGCGATCCATTAAAACAGCTTTTTTAACATGCATAAAGTTAACTATATTAATTACTTTATGAGCGCCTTCATTAAATTGATTGGTCACATCTTTCCCATTTTTTGAAACAACAAAAGATCCTTGAATTTCACTAGGTTCTCTAGGGATTTTTAATCCACCAAAAGATTCAGGACAAATTGGAACAATATTATATTTTTCTTTCAATTTTTCAATTCGAGCGTCATAGTTATTTCCGCCATTATATTTAGTATTTTCTCCTAAAAGACATGCGCTAACAATAATCGTTTCCATAACTTACTCTCTCCTTTTTCTAACCTCAATATTATACTTTTAATTAGTTTAAGGCGCTACTTAATATTCTTGATATGTTGAAGATTATCGAGATTTTTTCCTTTGTTTTCTATTTTAGGAAATGATTTTATCAAATAGTGACAAATGATGGCTAAAAATTGACTTTGTCTATATGAAGCAATAAGATTTAAGAAAAGTAAAAAATATCGGAGGAATCATTGTGAAAAGAAGAAGAGGTTATATTGCATTAGCTTTAGCAGGAATTTTAACATTTGGCTCAATTAGCGCTTGTGGAAATAGCGATAATCCAACTTACGATAATAACGATCAAAATTTAACGTTAGAAATTTCGGCGAGCAAAAGTGAATTAGCAGTTGGTGAAAGTTTAACAATTGAGTTAAAAACAAATGGAGACAAAACAAAAGTAACTTTTGTAAGTAGCGATTCTAGTGTTGCTAGCGTTTCTAATGATGGAGTTGTTTTAGCTTTAAAAGAAGGAACAACTACAATTAGCGCTAAACTTGATGACAAAGAATCAAATAAATTAACAATCACTGTAAAAAGTAAAGGAACCGTTTGTGAAGCACCTGAATATTTAAAAGGCGGCTTTAATTTTGTCCCTTATAATCCTGTAGTCGATGCTGATTTTTCATTTAATGATTTTGTCCAAATTATTGAAGATAATCTAGCAGAAGACGTAAAAAATGCAGAATATGCTAAAGACTTTTTTGACGAAAATGGCAAAGTAAAAAGCAAGTTTAAAAATGATAAAACGGCGCAAATGCTTATAAATTTATTCATTGGAAACGGCTTACAAAAAGAAACATTTGAAAAAGTTGTAAGAGAAGGAAGTCGAAATGAAAAGATATTAGCTTTTTTTGAAGAACTTTTTAAGAATTCTGATTCAATGAATGCTGAAAGATTTAGTAGACTTGTCTATTCAATGGCTATGGGAGTTTACGAAACCTTTAATAAAGATGAATTTATTGAAATAGTAAGTGCTACCTATTCAAGTTTATATAGCTTTTCCATGGAAATGGGTTTATCAAATACGCGATATAACATATTTGGCGCAAACTATGGCTCATTAAGCATTACAAATTTTGATAACATAATCGAAAATTCACCTAATCAAGATATTAAAAATTTCTATCAAAATCTTAAAGATAATTCAGTTAAATTAGATGGGAGTTCTTTTACTAAAGGATTTTCCAAACTTTCCACTTATATTGCTCAAATTCTTTATAGTTTGATTGAAACTGAGATTTCAAAAGAATATGGTAAAGATACAATCTATGATTTTATTTATATAATCACAAGTTTTAATAAAGGAAGCTATAATGATAGCGAATTAATGACAAGATCGATTGTTAAGTTAGGAAATTATCTTGCTGATAGTTTTATAAGTTTTGATGCTTTTAAGGAGTTTTACTTATTTTATTTAGATTTTGTTGAAGAAAATTATGAGTTTATTCTTAATTACAATGCCTTTTTTGCAGAACCTGAAATGACTTTATTTATTGATTCAGAATACAAAGAAGTAATTAATGAGGCGAAAAAGTATTATAAAGAAGTTTATGCAGCGATACGCTATTTTGCAACTTTAGCAAAAAGCTTAACCGAAGAAGAATATAAGAACTTCCTTGATTTATTTAAAAATCAAAGTGGTGGGGATAATTCTGTAAAAACTTTTGTTGTTTTTTCAAAAAAGCTTGTATCTACATTTACTCTTTTTGGAAATAATGCTAGTGACATAAAAGAAGACGTTACTAATTTTATGGATTTCTTTGTTAATAATGACAAAGCAATATACTGTCTTACTTTAAGTTCTTACCATAACTATTATTCAGAAATGCTACCTGAATTTGGCTTACCTGCTAAAGATGTTGTCGCAGAGCTTGAATATGCTAGTAAATTAGATGCCAATAATATTAGTTTAGAAGAAGCAGATCATATCCAAAAATTCCTACAAGAACTAGCTCCTGAAGAGCCTAACCAGGTTATTCAATATTTCATTAGTGGAAATAAAGATTTTAAATTTAATTTAAATGATAACTATAATAATTTTTATTTAGAAATTAATGATGGAAATAGTATGGAAAGGGTCGCTTTTGATAAGTTAAACATCGAAGGCTTTGATACTTCTACATATGGCACAAGAATTGCTACTTTTACATATAATAATCTTGATTTTGCTTTTAAATATTATGTTTGCGATAAAGAGCACGATTATTATTATTTGCATGTGAACTGGAGTAATTTAATAAAAGGCAACGTTTATGAAGAGGTTACTATTGTAGATTATGATTACAACGAAACAACTATAACCACTAAAGATCTTATTAATTTTTCAACCGAAGAAAGTGGTGAATTTATTGCTTACTATAAAGTAAATAATAATTATCACGCTTTTAGTTACCGAGTATTTGAAAAAGATGGACCGGTTTATGAAGAAATCCGTTTTGAAGGTCTTACTTATCAAGGAATGAGTTATGAAGAATTTTTAGAATCAACAGTTCGTATTACTTCATATCAAAACTATACATGCCCTGGATATAGTAACGATATAACTAGTCGAGAGAATCTAGGTGAAGTTAATTATCTTGTTGAAAGCACAAATCTTACTAAGGAAGAATTTGAAGAGATGGCATCTATAGAAGGTGAACATACTCTCACTCTTAATCTTGTTGATGATAATCATAATAAGGTATCAAAAGAAGTCACCTTAGATTTTGGAAAACCTACAATAACAGAAGAGTTTTCGATTGAAAGAGCGACTGATTATAATTATTTTCCTTCTGCAGTTTTACCTGAGTATTTAATTGGTAATAGTGTTTATAAAGTTCAACGAATTGAAACTAGTAAAGGATATAGAGAGAAAGTTATATCTACTTATTCAATTTTAGAAGTTTTAAACGGAGACGAGATTGATAGATTTTCTTCTGAAAGACAAGAATTAAAATTAAAGGTCCAAAATATTGAGAATAATTCTAGCGAAGAGATTTCTTTGTTCGTTTATTATACAAGCGACTTTGATTTACGTGATGCCATACCAAGTGAACAATTTGTGGAAAATTCTCGTAAAGACTTTAAAACCGGTAATGTAGTGCATTTAAATTCTGCTGAATTATATTTTTCTGTGACTTATGATTCTGGATATGTATCTCACTGGAGCTTCCTTACTTTGAACATTTACAATTGTCCTGTTACAATCGAAAGTGTTGATGAAGGCTATACATCTATTACAGTGCGATATTATTTTGAGTTTGACAGTATACGTAGAGGTTATGAAGCAGAAATACCTTTAGATAAATTAGATGCTTAAGTTAATAAAGTTAAATAAAAATTATCAAGATAGTAATGTTAAATTTGACGCCATTAGTGGCGTCAATTTAACGTTGCCTGATGTTGGCTTTATATCGATTTTAGGGGATAGTGGAAGTGGAAAAACGACTCTTTTAAACTTGATTGGAGGGCTCGATAAACCAACAAGTGGTGAAATTTATTTTAATAATGAAAACATTGTTAATTATTCAGATTTAAAATTAACGATGTATCGTAAAAATAATGTCGGTTTTGTTTTTCAAAACTTTAGTTTAATTTCTTATTTAAACGTTTATCAAAACATTAAATTAGCGCTAGATTTTAAAAGTGATAAATATAACGAAAAAGAAATTATTTTAAATATATTAAAAAGAGTCAATTTAGTTGATAAAAAGAATAAATTTCCTAAAGAATTAAGTGGAGGTGAAAAGCAAAGAGTGGTTATAGCGCGCGCTTTAATTAATTCTCCTTCAATTATTTTAGCTGATGAACCAACTGGTCAATTAGATAAGAAAAATTCACATGAAATATTAGGATTATTAAAAGAGTTAGCTAAAGATTATTTAGTTATTATGGTAACTCATAATGAAGAGTTTGCTCGAATTTATAGTGATCGTATTATCACTTTAGAAGATGGGAAAATAATTAATGATGTTTTGCTAAATGAAAAAATAAATGAGATTTGCAAGGATTTTAATAAAAATGATGAGAATAAAAAATCTTTAAAGCACAAGACATTATTTGGTTTAGAGTTATTTAGAGCCTTAAAACAAAAGTTTAAATTACTTTTTATTTCGCTAAGTTTTGCTCTTGGACTTGGTGGATTAAGCTTATCTTTAGCATTAAATTTCGGGGCCAATTCTTATATTGATGAAATTGAAAATAACACTTTAATTAAATACCCAATAAGTATTGAGGATTCAATTTTATCAAATATTAACCTTAATAATTATATTGAAGTAGAAGATGGTGCTTATCCTGATTATAACTACTTAAATGTTGATACTTCATCTTTAATTCATCTTAATAAAATAGATAATGCTTACCTTTCTTATATTAAGCAAATGGACTCTTCTTTATATGAATCCATCAGCTATAATCAAAAAATAAGTATGAATCTATTAACTTTAGATAACGAGGAAGTTAAAAGTTTTCTTAATACACCAGCTAACTTTACATCTCAAATTTTATTAAATTCTTCTTATTTTCGACCTATTAGAAACTATCAGAGTGCAATTAAAGATGTTGATGTTATAAGTGGTAGACTTCCTGAAAATAAAAATGAATTAATGCTTTTTGTTGATCGTAATAATAATATTTCTAGTGATGTTTTAGAAAATATAGGAATAAGTGTTAATGAAAACACAATAGGCTTTGATAAGATTTTAAATAAAACATATAAGATTATTAATAACGATGACTTTTATGAAGATTCTAATAAAACAAATGAGATTAACGGGATTTTTCTAAAGGAAAGTTATGTTTTAAAAGAAGAAAATCTTAATATCTATGATTTATATAACGATTTAATTAAACTTAATGAATCTTACAATAAGGATGATTTTGAAAACTTAAAAGAATTATTAAAAAGAATCATTAAGTATGTTGATGTTCCAAGTGGTGTTAATGTTGATATCGATAAAGTAGATTTTAACGATGAAGATCAGATTTTTAACTTTATTTCAAGTTTACATCAAATAAAGGAAACAACTTATTTTTATGAACCTAGTAAGGAAAAATTAGAAGAGTTATATTTTGATTCTAATAAGGGCGAAGAACTTAAAATTGTTGGTATTGCTCGTCCTAATAGAGATAGTTTTATTTCATCTTTCTCTCCAGGTGTTTATTATTTAGAAGAACTTGATGATTATTTAAAGACTTTTAATAAAATCGAGGTTAGTGACATCAATCAAGATGGTGTCATTAACTGTTTGGATGATAGGCGTAACAAAGTAAGTAAAGAATACGAGAAAGCTTTTTATTTAAACTTTGATGGAAGATTAAACTTTAATGTTTTAAATATCATTGGAAATAACGAAATCAGCAATGACTATACAAGTTATATTAATAATCGACAAATTTTTGGATTAGATAAATATGTAACAAATATTTTGATTTATCCAAAAGACTATGAAAGCAAAACAAAAATTCGCGATTATTTAAATCAATACAATCTAAACTTAGATGAAGAAGATAAAATAATTTTTCTTGATTTAAGTAATGATGTGATGCTTTTTGTAAAAGATGTCATTAATTTTCTTTCATTTATTTTAATATCTCTTACCAGCATAAGTTTATTAATTGCTTTAATTATGATTTTTGTATTAACTTTTAATTCGACAAATGAAAGAACTTATGAATTTGGTGTTTTAAGAAGTTTAGGCGCTAAGAAAACTGATATTGGAAAGTTAGTAATTATTGACTCAGTTTTCATAGCGCTTTTATCTAGTATAATTGGTTTACTTTTAAGCTTTATTGTCTCTATTTCTATTAATAATTCAATTAGTGATTATTTAGGCCTTTTAGTAATGTCAAACATAGTTAATATTGATTTTATTAACGCTTTCATTGTTATTGCGATAAGTTTAGTTTTAGTAATTTTAGCTAGTTTAATACCTGCTTATAAAGCAAGTAATAAAAAGCCAATTGAAGCTTTAAAAACAATTGAATAGAAAAAGGAATAATTTTTATACACATTTCTTTTTCTTCGTACGATAATTTTAAATATGCAGAAATATTCTTTGTTTTGTTATTATGAAATAGAAGGGAAAAGATACAATGTCTATATTAAATACAAGGGCTTAAGGAGCAATCGAATAACTTATTATTTTAAAAACGATGCTTTTTATATTTCTTCTCCTAATTTTGCTTCAAAAGCTTTAATTATGTCTGGTCTAGAAAAAAATGCTAGAACATTAATAAGAAGAAGCATATTAAAAAGAAAAGAATATGATGGTCATGGTATTTATATATTAGGTGAATATGTCCCAATTAATGAAGGATTTGTAAACTGCTTAGGTAAATCTTTCCTTTTCATAGATCTTAACAATTTTTATGAAAAAGTGGCTCCGCTTTTTCAAAAAATACTCGAAAGTAGAGTAAGATATTATGAAAGTTTAATGAAAATTAATGAACCTTATAAAGTAAAAGTACGATTAAAATCTAGTAATTATGGAGTTAATTCGCGAAGGACTCATACTTTAACGTTTACAACAACATTAATACATTATTCACTAGAATTAATTGATGCAATTGTAGTCCATGAATTAGCACATCACTTTGTATTCAACCATTCATCAGATTTTTACGATGTTGTGTATGAATATATGCCTGATTATGATTATCGAATTTATAAAGTTAAGAAGAGTATTTTCAAATGATTAATGAGATTAAAAGCAAAGACAACGAAATTATTAAATATGTGAAGAAACTTCAAAATAATGCCTTTTCTAAGGAAGAAAAGCGCTTTTTACTTGAAGGAAATCACCTTGTTGAGATGGGTAAATCTCAAATAGAATTTATTTTATGTCTGCCAACATTCAAAGATAAAGATTTATACAACAAAGTATATGTAATTAATGAAATGTTGATGAACAAAATTACTCAAAACAAATCAGCAACTGAAGTTATAGGAGTAGCGAGATATTTAGAAGAGAAAGATGTATCTTCTAAGCGTGTTTTATATTTAGATGATGTACAAGATCCAGGTAATGTTGGAACTATTTTAAGGACTGCCTTAGCATTTGGTTATAAAGATGTCATTTTATCGAAAGGTTGCGCTTTTAAATACTCTTTTAAAGTTATTCAATCATCGCAAGGAAGCATATTTAATTTAAATGTAGTTTCAAAAGAAAAAGACTATTTATTTTCTTTAAAAAATCGTGGCTATAAACTTGTTAGTACATCTTTAGATGTAAATTCTGTGTTTTTGTCTAATTTTACCTTCCAAAAAGACGATAACTATGTGATAATTTTAGGTAATGAAGGTCAAGGAATATCTAAAGATATTCAGGAGAATTCTGACATTAAAATTAAGATTGAAATCAACGATATAGATAGTTTAAATGTGGGGGTTGCTGGTGGCATTATAATGTATCAAGCTTCACCTTACAGAAAGAAGGATTAAAATGAGAAAAAAAGCAGGAATTTTATCATTAAGTGCTGTTGGGCTAGCTCTTCTTTTATCAAGTTGCCAATACACCAAAGATCCAAATCAAGAATGGAAAGATCGTGCACTTAACGCATACAAACTTTTTTATTCTAAAGCTGAGAATCAAAACTTAAGTAAAGATCCTCTTTTTTACTTTGATCCTGAAACATTTAAAGGAGTTTTGGTTCGTAGCGAAACTGATGTAACTTATTTAGGGCAATTAAATTTCTCAAATTTCTCTTTTAGTGAAAATCCAAATAAATATTTCGTTGATTTTGGTAATGTACCTATTACTTTTAATGACACAAATAACGATGGCGAACCTGATAATTTCACTTTCGGTAATTATATTCGTCAAGATGAAAGCGGAAATACTGTTTTTGATGTAGAAGAACTTTTCAACAATTTACCTTTTGTTTTACACGAAGATAATTTTGGAAAAGAACCAGTGAAAACTTTTTCAATGGTAAATGATGAAGGTGTAGTAGAAGACACTTCAAACGCTTTAGCTTATGATCCAAATTTCTTCTATATTAGCGATTTTTCTTTAAAAATTAGTGGTGCAGAAGATTTAACAGGCGATATTTTAAATTTTGAAGGTAAAGATTTGTGCTTTTTAAGAAACGATCTTTATGAAATTATGGATAGTCTTTTAAGTCAAGAAGACATTAAAAACATAAACGAAGCACTTGGTTTAACTGGTGCATTAAGAAATACATATCGCCGTTCAGTTGGAATTCCTTTAGATCAAAACATGCCAACTGAAATTACCATTAAAGGCGAACACTATACTAATTTTACCGATAAAAGAGAGGTAGTTGTTGGGCCAATTTCTTATATTCCAACTCTTCTTTCACATTATCTTCCAGATATTGGAGCAGCAGATTTTGAACCTTCAATTTATGATGTAAATACTGTAAGGATTGAAGAAGGTATCAAAACTATAGGTTTTTACTCTTTTTATGGTGAAAGAGATAGTGAAACAGGAGCAAGTAAATCAAACTTAAAGAATGTTTATCTTCCTTCAACACTTGAAGATATTCAATTTAATGCTTTTTCAAATCTTGATTTAGAGAACATTTATATTCCTAAGACATATACAGAGGTCGATGGAAATAAAGTTCAAAAAAGTTTTGAAACAGTTGATTTTGGTGAAGCAACTATTACTTTAGATGAAGGTAATGAAAATTCTCTTGAACTTGATATAACCTCATCTTTTGGTAATACCTCGATTCAAAACATTTATTTTGAAGATTATAACAATACAAATATCCAAACTTTCCCATATTCGACGATTAATTTTGCTTCAACTGAAGCTAGAAATTCAGCCGTTAAGATTTATCATGGTGAAGAAGATGTTACTAAATTTGAGACATTAAGCGAAGCGTTAAATACTTATGAAAGTGTTAGCCCTTTCTATCAAATGGTTTTAACAGCCGATCAAGAAAAGAATAAATACACAATTAATAGTGATATTGATAGTATCGCAAAAGGTAAGAAACTTTATCTACCTTACTTTGAATACTCTTTATCAACAAGCGAAGCAAGAAGTGTCGTTAGAGCAACTAACAATAGTAATTTATTAGATGAAGTCACTCCAGAAAACGCTAAGCTTACATTAAAATTAACTCGTGATTTAGTAATTGAAGGCGATTTGATTGTTGGAGCTCAAATTGGTAGAAATAAGCTTGGAAGTGGTGATATTAATGGTGAATTTAGTGCAATTGATTTAAATGGTCACAAAATTACAATTAAAAATGGTGCGAGTTTATTAGGAAACGGTCTTATTTTTGATTCGACTAATAATGGGGAAATTGTTGTTGAAAATGGCGGCACACTTTCTACTAATTTTGTGGTAACCGATTATCAAGATTTTGCAAGTCTACAAAATAGAGCTGAAAGTGGTGCTAATTTATTCGATTCTTATAAGTTTAATTCTCTTAAAGTAAAAACAACTTTTAATAGTGGAAGTAAACTTTTAGCTAATTTAGCATATGCTTCTCAAAACTTAGTTAATACAAGTAGTTTTGAATATATTGGTAATAGCGATACAAGCTTACTTAAACTTGAAAGTGGAAATTTAGTTTTAAATTCCTCTTCGCTTTCTGGTGCGGGCTCAAAAGTTAGTATCAATAATGCAAATTTATTAGAAATTCAAGATTTAGGTAGTATAAATCAAAGCAGTGATATCTTTCCTTCTAATGTAAATGGCTTTAATTTAGCTAATGGCGAATTTAACGTTTCTTTAAACGAGGTTATTTTAAATACATATTTAAGATGCGAAAGTGGGTCTTTAAGTGTAGCAAGTTTAACATTAAATAATGAAGCTAAACTATATTCAAAAGAAGCAAGTAACTTTAATTTATTGACTTCATTAAATGTTAATGAAAATGCAACTAATGCTTGGATACTTGGTGATATTAAAACTAATGATGATATTTCTTTTGATAGCGTTCTAAATTTTGTTACAGGATTAAATAAAGCTAAATTAAGCTATTCAAATAATGTTTCTGAATTTAATTTAAAAACAAATTCAGTTAGTCAAAGTGTTAAAAATTTAAGAGCGATTAAAGGCGAAAATAGAGAATCATTTGATAAGTTACTCTTTAAAAACCAAGTTTCATCATATTATTTATATGAAAATAATTTTACAAGCGGAGCTTTATATGGAAATGACAATAAAGAAGTAGCTTCATTTAATGGAGTTGATGCTCCATGGATCGCAAATAATGTTGAAGGTCATAAGGAAGCGGTTGATACTAACGTTGATTCATCAAAAAGCCAAACAATTAATTCCTTTATAGCTTCTGGTCAAAGTTATGTTTTGAATACAAGTGAAAGTTGTTGGAAAGAGATTTCTTCTAAAGCTGATGAAAAAACTGGTATTTATGATCTTAGTTCAACTAATACCGGCTATATTAAAACTGATTCATCTTCTCCACTTATCAAAGGTAGCATTTTAAAATCTTCTCCTTTAGAAGATAGTCAACCTATTTTTATTGCAGATGAAGATAACTCTTTATATTTAAGAAGCGATTTATCTGATTCTGATTCTTGGGTCAAAGTCACTAGTTTTGATGGCGGTTATACCTTAAAAGAAACAAGTAATAATACTTATTATTCTTTACTTAACGGAAATGAATATACAAAAGGTGTTAGTTATGATGAAAGTAAACACCTTGTAACAAGTAGTGATGTTCATTATGCATTTACTGGCAAAGAATATACTGAATTAACTGCTGATCAAAAGGTTTTAGATAACACTATTGTAGGAGATGATAAAACTGGTTATGTCCTTCTTTCAAGTTTAGGAAAATGGGAAAGAGTTGGCTTAATTGGTGAAAATGTTGCTAATGGTTTAGAGATTGGTGAAGAAAGTCAAAAGCCTATTAAGTATTATTTCAAAGTTAATAATACTTGGCTAAGTTCAGTTAAAGGTAGTTCATATGCCTTTACTTATAATGAACTTGCCAATTATTCATTTGGTGTTTTAGCTTCTCGTTATTCTTATGGTGGACAAAGATATAAATTTATCATGAAAGAAGGCAATGATTCTTTAGATAACAAGAATGCATTTGAACTATTTGCTCCACAAGGCTTAGTAAATGTTTCAAAAGAAGATTTCTCTGATATGTGGCCAGAAAATGCAACTGAAGATAACTTCCATGCTTATCGTCACATTGAAAAAGATGGTGAGAAATATTTATTCTTCATGAATGAAAATAATGAAATTAAGCTTAGACAATTTGAATATGCAACTGGATTTACTCCTAGTGATCCAAATCCAGATAGCGATAACCCATTAACTAAGTATAACTTCATTATCTATAAAGTTAATTTCTATTTAGAAGATGGTTCATTAGATCCTAACGTTACAACAATTTATGTTAACGTTGACTCTTCTAATGATGATAATGCTATTTATGCAGGTAATTCAGAAGATACAAGTAGTGACGATTATCTTGCTTTAGCAGTCTTTACATTAACTAACCCTATTTCTTCATTAAATAGTAGTTCAAATTAATTATTAATGAAGTAATAGATTAAAAGTGATATTATTTTCTTGCGTTGAAGAGGAGTAGTAATTAATCCGCTTATTAATTAGGGAGGAGTGAAAAAGTGAAAACACTCTTAATAATGATTAATGAATTCACCTTGGAGCTGATTTGATGAATCCGTTTAAGTTGACGATATAACTAAAATTAAGTGCTTTATATTTATAAAGAATTAGGATGGTACCACGTTTAAGCGTTCCTAAACCTAATTCTTTTTTGTTTTTATAAGGAGAGCAGTATGGAAAATAAATATGATGGTTTATTCTCTGAGATTGAAAAAAAGATTTTATTTCTTATAGTTCAGGCCAAAATCATGAATGATTTAACTGATATAAGAAACAAATATCTTTCTAAAAAAGGTGAATTCTCAGTTTTAATGAATAAGATTAAAGAAGCTGATGATAAAAAAGCTTTTGGTGAAGCATATAACTTTGCTAGAAAGAAAATTGAGACAGCTTTAAGTGAAAAGCTTCAAGAGTTTCAAAAAATGGCTCTTAATGAAAAATTAAAAGCTGAAGCAATTGATATTACCTTACCTGGTAAAAATTATGATGTTGGGGTAATGAATCCTTTTTATAAAGTAAAAAGAGAAATTGAAGATATTTTTATTGGCATGGGCTATACGATTGAAAATGGTCCAGAAGTTGATTCTGATAAATATGTTTTTGAACTTTTAAATATTCCTAAAGATCACCCAGCTCGTGATATGCAAGATACACTTTATATTGATGATACTCTTCTTTTAAGAAGTCATACTTCTAGTGTTCAAGCTCATGTTATGGAAAAAGCAAATGGTAAACCTATTAAAATTATTTGTCCTGGAAAAACGTTTAGAAGAGATGATGATGATATGACTCATTCTCATCAATTTGCCCAAGTTGAAGGTTTAGTTATTGATAAGAATATAAATCTTGGTAACTTAAAAGCTACACTTGAACTTTTTGCTCAAAAAATGTTCTCTAAAGACTCAAAAATTAGATTTAGAAGCTCTTATTTTCCATTTACTGAACCTAGCGTAGAGGTCGATGTTTCTTGCTTTAGCTGCAAAGGAAAAGGTTGTTCTGTATGTAAAGGTAGCGGCTGGATTGAAATATTAGGAGCGGGCATGGTTCATCCAAATGTTTTAAAAATGAGCGGCTATGATCCAGAAATTTATAGTGGCTATGCTTTTGGAATTGGTATTGAAAGAGTTGCTATGCTTCGTTATGGAATTGATGATATTCGTCGTTTTTATCAAAGCGATATTAGATTTATTGAATCATTCAATAAGAAAGATGAGGAGTAATTATGCTAGTCAGTTTAAAAGAAATTGGAAAATATGTTGATATAAGTGATTTAACTCCAGAAATTATCGCTCAAAGATTAACTTTTAGTGGAATTGAAGTCGAGCAAATTAAAAAGATGAGTGATGCCACTAATCTTGTTATTGGTGAAGTTTTGTCATGCATACCTCATCCAAATAGTGATCATTTACATTGTTGTAAAGTTAATGTTGGCGATGAGATTTTAGATATTGTTTGCGGCGCTCCTAATGTTAGAGAAGGATTAAAAGTAATTGTTGCTTTACCAGGAGCTAAACTTCCAAAAGGAGAAATTAAAAAAGGTGAAATTAGAGGAGTAGAAAGCAATGGAATGCTTTGTGCTTTAAATGAGTTAGGAGTTGATCCTAAATTTTTAAGACCTGAACAAATTGCAGGAATTGAAGAATTACCTAATGATGCTCCAGTTGGCTCAAAAGAAGTTCTTTCTTATTTAGGGCTTGATGATGTTATTCTTGATTTAAATTTACTTGCAAATAGAAGTGATTGTTTTGCTCTATTTAATGTAGCTCGAGAAATTGCTGCCTTATTTAAAAAAGAAACAAAGATTCCTGAATACAATGATGAAGGAAGCTTTGTAAGTGATTTTAAAGTAGGTAGTGAAACTCCTAATTGTCCATCTTTCTTCGCTAAAGTTATTAAGGGTATCGAAGTAAAAGATTCACCTAAATGGTTAAAAGAAGTTTTACGTTCAGAAGGCATAAGATCTATTGATAATATTGTTGATATCGGAAATTATGTAATGTTATTAACCGGTCAACCAATGCATATGTACGATTATGATAAGTTAACTAAAAAAGAACTTATTGTAAAAGAAAATTTTGATGAAGATGTTGTTGCTCTTGATGATAAGACTTATCACATTATTCCAGGCGATTTAATCGTTGCTAGTGGCGATAGAGCTGCTTGTATTGGTGGAGTTATGGGTTTAAAAGAAGTCGAAGTTGATAAAAATACAAAAAATATTGTTTTAGAAGTTGCTAACTTTAACCACGCTTCAATTAGACACACAACAAGTCGATTAGGTTTAATGAGCGATTCATCTCAAAGATATATAAAAGAAATTAATCCTCACCAAAGTGATTTTGTAATTAATCTTGCAGCTCATTTAATTAAAGAATTATCAGGATATAAAGAAGAAAGCAAAACCATTAAATATGATACTATCGACCACAAAGTGAAAAAGATTGCATGCTCTTGTGAATATATAAATAAGCGCTTAGGTAGTAATTTTGATGAATATACTATTTTATCAACGCTTTCTGCATTAAACTTTGGACTTTTATCAAAAGATGATGATAAATTTGTCGTTGAAGTACCTCCTTATCGAATTGACGTTGAAGGTAAAGCCGATTTAAGTGAAGAAGTTGTTAGATATAATGGTTTTGATTCAGTAAAAAGTTCGCTTCCTTATATGGAAACAACTGTTGGCGGATTAAAAGATAGCGAAAGAAAAGAAAGAATTGTTGAAGATTTCTTATTATCTAATGGTTTTGATGAAGTATTGACTTATGTACTTATTAATCAAAAAGATGATGATAAATTTAATTACTTTAACAAAGGTGATGGTTATGTAATTAAAAATCCATTAACCGAAGATCATAAATATGTTAGAAAGAATTTGTTAACATCAGTACTAAGATGTGCAGAATATAATATTAACCATCAAAATGATAATTTCAAGATATTTGAAATTTCACCAATTCAAACCAAAAAGGTTAATGAAGTCCATTTGGCCGCTGTTTTAGTTGGACAATTTTATCAACAAGATAAGATGTTTGGGGTTCCAGTTAATTATTTCTTTGTAAAAGGGTTATGGGATTCGCTTATTAAAATGTTCAATATAGCTCCTTCAAGAGTAAAAATAGAAAGATTAAGTGAAGGAGAGGAATTCCATCCAAATAGATCAGCAAAAGTTTATATTGATAATAAACTTGCTGCTGTTTTTGGTGATTTGCATCCTCTAGTTAAAAAAGAGTTCTCTTTAGATAAAACATTTGCAACGGCAATCGAAATTAATTTATCTGTTTTATTCAACACTAGAACACCAAACAATAAATTTGTGTATATTTCAAAATACCCAGTTGTTAGTAGAGATTATGCATTTATTATCAAAAATGAAATTTCTTATCTTGATATTAAAAAAGAGATTAAAAAGTGTTCTAATTTAATTAAAGATTTAGAAGTATTCGATATTTATAAAGGCGATAGAATTGCAGATGGTCATAGAAGTATTGCTTTAAAAATTAAGCTTAACTCAGATGATCATACTTTAAAAGAAGATGAGATTAATGCGGTTGATAATAAAGTAAGAGAAGTTATCAAAACGAAACTTAATGCGGAGCTTAGACAATAATGAGAATTGATTTTAGCAAGGTAAAATCTTTTGAAAAGATTGATTATATTGGCGATTTAAATTTTTACAATAACACAAAAAGCCTTAAGACAATTAAGGATTATAAAAGTGCTGAAGGTCTAGTAGAAATACAAAAAGCTGATTCTGTAATTATCGTAAAATACGATATTCATGCTGTTTTGAACGTTTTGTCCACTCTTAGTGGAGAAGAATTTGAATATCCTTTAGATATTAACGAAACTCTTTATTATACTGATAAGAAAGAGATGGATAGCGAGGATGTGTTTTATGTAAAAGAAGGTTACGTTGACTTAGATCAAGAAATCTATTCCTTAATTATTACATCTATTCCATTAATACTTCATAAAGAAGGAGAAGAGTATCCTAAAGGAAAAAACTATAGAGTTATCAGCGAGGATGAAATCGATGAAAACGATGGATCTAATTACTCTCCTTTTGATAAATTAAAAGATTTGGATTTATAGAAATATAATTAAAAGTAAAAAAGGGAATGAGCTTAATGAGAGGTACCCCAAATCCTAGACATTAGGAAAGGGGTACTTTTTTATGAAAT